>Ga0268262_10000747_pt1 | contig 42175 bp, 34 predicted proteins | sample TergutNc150P3_FD_190354 | JGI IMG/M metagenome (GOLD analysis project Ga0268262, IMG submission 190354) | Nasutitermes corniger P3 segment gut microbial community from laboratory colony in Florida, USA - Nc150 P3 (SPAdes) (version 2) | ecosystem: Host-associated > Arthropoda: Insects >...
AACGGGACATGGTTATGCCGCCGTAAGCGATAAGAGAGCCGATAAAGAACCTTCTCATTTCTTCGGAAGGGGCGAGAGAAACGCCGGGATACAATCTGTGAAGCTGGAAAATTATAATAAACGCGGGGAGATAAGGCCAATAAGTAATAAATGATTTTGCGTTTATTAAGCCGTGATCAATGATAAATCCGTATATTCTGACCCAAAAGAATCCCCACGCAAACGACAGCATAACGGCGATAAGATCGGAAAAAACAAAGGCTGTTGCTGTGAGCGCAGAACTGGTGCGGCGGTATCTTGTTTTATACCATATATCAAAGTCGGGAAGGGTCATTTGCATATAAATATATCCTAAAATGCCAATTATTTCAATATCTATTGATATTATTTAATTCTTCGATATAATTATATATAATTTATGAGGTTAATTGTGTTCAAGAAATGTGTGTTTGTTTGCAGCATATTTTTTATTATAAATATGTCAATTACAGCTCAAACCCATATCGCTGTCCCCCTGGAAAATCCGGTATATGTCGTGATTGAGCAGGCTCAAATAAGGGGATTGTGCAGTTACCTTCCGTCTACAAAACCATATTCCAAGGCGATGATTATTCGCGTTATAGAAGAAATACTTGCAAGCGAACCTGTCCATGAATTTGCCCGGCTTAAAGAAAAAGAACGTAATATACTGGAACAATTTCTTAAAGATTTTTCTCCCGATAGAAATGGGCTTAATTTGACGCGGGGTACAATTTCCTCGGAACATACATGGAACGATATTTATTTTTCAAGTGAATTTGGCGTAGGTATGGATTTTGCTTTTGGCGCGAGTTATTATTCTTTTGCCTCAGGTTATGTTTATGATCCGGCGGATGATCCTCTTTTTGAAGACGCGGCGCTTCCGAAAGGAGGTGATTTTTACAAAGATTTCACCGTAATTCCAAGTATTTCATTTTTAGGAGATCTTGGAAGAAATACGTCCTATGGACTTACAATTAACGGATTTGTAGGCAAGTCTCCAAGAGCCGTACTTGGACAATATGAAACTACCCCGTATGATCCGGCTGATGACGAGACGCATTATTTAAAATTCCCCGCCCGCAGCGGACCTTTAGCGTATTTTCCGTATACATATAAAAAGAAATGGGACAGTTTTGTCTATTCCATTAATGATATCAGCAATCGTTCAATGTTATCTTACCCTGAAGATTTATCCGTAGGTTATTCTATGTTATCTGAATTGTCGGGGGAATTTTTTAACGGGCATTTTATGTACCGTTTTTCCCGTTTGGACAGGGAATGGGCGAGCCCTATAAATAACGGCAGTCTTGTTTTGAATCAAGCCGCACAGCCCTTTTTGGCGTTTGAGACGGTAATAACGCCTTTTGACTGGATTTCATTTTCTTCTTTGACAGGCATACTCGAATACAATAACGCTATTGGTTCCGATAATAGAGCGTTATTGAAAGACGCTTCGGAAACATTTCAAAACGCTTTTTCTATAGTTATGCTGGAGCTTAGTTATAAGAAATATTTTAAAGTAAGTTTTGGAAGCAGCGCTGTGTGGGCAAAGCGTTTTGAATTGGGGTATTTTTATCCGTTTGCCGAAAATTATTTGTATCAGAACAATATAGGCGATTATGACAACTTGGCTTTATTTTTAAATTTGGAAGGACAGTATCCTGCAGGTATTGGAAAAGCATGGCTTTCTGCATTTATCGATGAAATAAGTATAGAAAGCGGTCTTAAAGAAATGGATAGAACAATGTATGCCGTGCAATTTGGAGATATGTTTTACTTGCCTTTTCTGCCGTTTGGTTCAGTAACATTAAGTTATACAAAAATTGAACCTTATAATTATACTCACGGTCGTTTGGAAACTCCCTGGTACGGAGACAAGTTGATGGAAGCCAATTATGTCAATTTTGGAAAGTCCTTAGGTCATTATCTGCCGCCCAATTCCGATGAAATTCTGGTTCGTATTCAATCGACTCCCGCTCCGCGCAGTCTTGTAAGTTTGCAATACCAGATGATTCGCCACGGCGCTGATTACGGAGACAGGGCGGTAGACGGAAGTTCTCTTTGGTCGGAATTAAAGGAAGTTGACAGAAGTGATATGAAGAAGTATTTTTTGCATGACGGCGCGTATCAATGGATGCATATATTCAAATTAGGCGGGGAATATTCATTAACCGGAAAAAAACTGCCTATAAAGTTAATTGGCGAAATTGGCGCGGTGTATTCTTACTTTACGGATTCTGATTCGGAATTGGGAACATCCGGCGATTTCCGTACCATAAATACGCCTCAATATCCGCATACATTGACTTTTATAGGATTTATAGGAATTCAGCTTTTTCCGAAATTTTAGTATTACAAAAATAAGAAAAATAAGATAATATTTAGGTTAACTAATGAGTGTAACTATGAAAGACATGATACGGAATTTTTCTGCGCTTTTTATTTTGTTTTGTTTCTTTTTAACGCCAATCAATGGCTTTTCTCAGGAGACTGAAGAAGCAGTTGAACCGCAGCCGATAGTTTCGCAGGAAAATGAAAAACAGGAAACCGTTTCGCAGGCTAAAGTGAACCATTTTAACGATACAGTATACGCAATTATGGGCGTCACTTCCAGCAATTTATTTTTAAACTACGGAAACAGACTTGCGAACGCCGCTTTTGCTAATATGACATTTAAAGATATTTGGGATAATATTTACGCCGATCCTGACTGGATGTGGGAAGATGGGGACAGATTCCATGTAAATCAAATCGGACATGCCTATCTGGGTTCGGTTTATTATGCAAGCGCGCGCGTCAACGGTTTTAATTTTTATCAATCAATACCGGCGGCTTTTCTTGGAGCTGCTATGTGGGAAGTGCTTTTTGAGCCTGAACCGGCTTATAATGACGTTATATCTACAACCTTAAGCGGCGTAGCTCTTGGGGAAATAATGTACAGGCTTTTTCTTGAGGTAGATTCTTCCCCGTCTTTTGGGGCAAGGATAGGCGGTTTTTTCCTTAGCCCTTCAAGCAGTCAAAGCAAGATTTATAATCGTCCGGTTCGGCAAAAAGGCGGGGGAAATATTTACGATTTGTCGTTAAAGTTAGGCGCTGAGAAATCTTTTGCTTCTTTTCCGGGACATGGAAAACATGATAATTCTTGGAAAAATCCCGGCGGACATATTGACGTGGATGTTGTATACGGCGATCCTTTTCTACAGCAAAGTAAAAGACCCTATGATCACTTTGAATTATTTGCGGGGGTTACCATGACTAATACTTCGTATCATGCCGCGATAGTTTCCGACGGTTACCTCTATTCAATAAACCCCGTAGAAACAGATAACAAAATTACAAGCACGGGTTTAAGTATGCACTTTGATTTTTATGACGCGTCCGATGATTTTAAAGACAATGTCGGATACGGTAATATTCCGTTTTCCAGCAGCGCTGTTGGCTGGACTTTAAAGCATAAATATATTTTTTCGGAAAAATCACATATGGAGATAAAAACCCATGTTAACGCTGTTTTGTGGGGAGCCAGTATGTATAATATGTATGAAACCGATTCTTCTGAAGTTGATTATTGGGTTGATATAGGGGATACCCGTTGTACATTCGGAGTTGGTGAAAACATTAAATTGTCTTTTTCATTAGTTCATAAAAAAGCCGGAAGAATGGATCTTAATGTATATGGCTACCATATTTTTGCCATTCCTGTGCCTTTTAATTCTTCAGAAGGAGAACGCTCAAAAGGAAATGTATTTTTCTTGTACAGTTCAGCGAATTATGATTTTCCGTTTAATGATAGAGTAGGGATAGGCGTAAAAGAAACTTTTTGGGGATTGCTTGGAATCTACGATTTAGCGGGTAATGTTAACCGCAGACTTTTATCGACCAGTTTTTATGTTTTGTTTAAATTTTAAATGAAAAAATAACGCCGTTTCCTGTCGGAATTATTGCTGGTTTTTCATTATTGTTTTTTAGATGAAGAGCAGGTATTAACCACCCATATACTGAACCTATTAACGCCGATGTTAGTACGTCTGTAACAAAATGCGCTCCCGAAATAATACGCAGCGACGCTATTGTCGTTGCCAACGTATAGCTGCCGATAATTACCGGAAGTTTCATTTTTGAGTCGGGAAATTCCTGAGAAAAGGTCGCGCTTAAAAATGAGGCTCCCAGAAATGAAAAGGACGCGGCTCCCGAAGGAAAACTGTTGTAATAATCTTTTTCTTTTCCGTCGGGGATGCCGTCGGCATACATATACGGACGGTAACGGATTACGGCGTTTTTTAACGTAAATGTCGTGCCAAAGGTGAGTAACAGCGCCTCACAGTACATAATTCCGTAAGTTAACAGCGTATTTTCTTCTTTTATATTTGGTATAACAGAAATAACAGGCAGTAACGCCAATACATACGCGCCGTTGTCTGTAATTAGATCAAGCGGTTTTTTGTATGAAAACATTAAAGTTCTGTCAAAACCGTTTATATCGTTTTTATTCAGGTTAATGGGAAAATTCTCAGGTTTATTGTTTACAAAAAAAGGAGTTATGCCTATTCCAAGAGATAACGCCCCTAATACAAGATCCTTTTTTAAGTTAAGCTCATAAACAGTTTGAGAGAATATGTTTGTTATTGTGCAGAAAAACAAAAAAAATACAAATAATGATTTCTTAATAAATTTATACTCTCTTTTTTTCCGCAATGATACGCCGTATTCGCTCCTTAAACGCTTCTCGTGAGAATTGTTGTACCTGTACGTTAAAGGATTCGCGGTTGTTAAATCGTTCTTGATTGGCTTCAAAGGAATCCATCGCTTTAATTAATGAATCGGGAGTTTGTTCGTCAAAGAAAACGCCTGTTACGCCTTCTTTTACCGTATCAAGCGCGCCGCCGCTTCGGTACGCTATTACAGGACAGCCTGCGGCATTGGCTTCTATGGGAACTAACCCTAAATCTTCAATGCCGGGGAAGAGCAGGGCTTTCGCTTCCGCGAAAAGCGTTGTTCGTTCTTCATCGGAAACTCTGCCCTTGAATGTGATAAGACCGGTTTTTTTATACCTGTTTTTGTCTTTCTTTTTCGCGCCGGATCCCGCAATGACAAGTTTTCTTCCCGATTTAATACATGCCTTGATAGCTATATCGGCTCGTTTATAACCTGTCAGCTGACCGAAAAATAAATAGTAATCGGCGGGTTTCCGTTCTACGGAAATAAATTGTTCGATAGACGCCGGACCGTACACAACTTCCGCCTCGCGGTTGTAAATCCTGCGTATCCGTTTTGCAACATAACTTGAATTGGTAACAAAACGATCCACTAAATTGGCGGAAGTTACATCCCATAGCCTGAGGGAAGGAATAAGGCGCTTCATGAAAAAGCGCACCAGCGGATTTGTTCCCCTGAAATACTCGTGGTACATATCCCAAAGGTAGCGCATTGGGCTGTGGCAGTAACAAAGATGATAGGCGTCGGGATTGGCGACCACGCCTTTAGCGGGTCCCGCTTCGCTGGAAATTACAAGGTCGTAGTCCTGTAAGTTAAAATCCATGAGCGCGTTGGGCATTAGAGGCATATAAAGCTGGTAAAGTTTTTTTGCGAAAGGAAGGCGGTTTATGCGCGAGGCGATTACGCGCCTGTTTTTTATCAAGTCTGAGACAGCTTTTGGGTTGTACACATGGGTATAAATATCGGCTTGCGGGAACATCTCAAGGAGCGCCTCAAGCATTTTTTCCCCGCCGCGCATATTGATAAGCCAAAAGTGGACAATGGCAACTTTCATTTTATTTTGTTTCCTCATAATATGTCTTTTTTGTCTGATTGTTTAATTTTTTCGACAATATCGCGCACAAGCTGGGTTTTGCCTTTTTGAGTAATCAGCGCTGAAGGCGGAGAACCGTCTTTGCCTGAACGGATTACAACAATAAGGTTTTCAACTCCGGCAAGGGCGACGGGAATATCGGAATCGACAAAACAACCGTCTGTTCCTGCGGAATATACATTGGCGCACGAATTGTCCGAGAGAAGACGGGCATAATCATCCCAACTGCCTATATCAATCCAGTCAAAAGCCGCGCGGATCATAACGGTTTGAGTGCATTTTTCGGCAATGGCATAATCAAAAGAAATACTCTTTGCCTGCTTGTAAGCTTTATCCAACCCCGCCCATTTATCCAATACACAAAGACCTTTTGTTTTTGTATATGACTTTTTATCGGGGGTTTTAAGATTTTCAAATGGACTGTTTACATCAGCCGCCATACGGCGGTATTCTTCCGATAAAAAATCACAACGAAAGGCAAACATTCCCGAATTCCAAAAATATTTTTTTGACGCTAAAAATTGTTCCGCCGTTTCCCGATTGGGTTTCTCGCGGAAAGCGGCGACATTGTAAACATTTCCGGTAATATTTTCCGCCGTTTCAATATAACCAAAACCTGTTTCCGGTCCTGTAGGAGAAATGCCAAATACAACAAGCTTGTTCTGCTGCGCAAACTGCTCGGCTGAATTTGAATCTTTAATAAAAATATCAAGCGGTTTTATAATGTGATCGCTTGTAAGCACCAGCATAGCGCGATTATAGCCGCAGGTTTTTCCGGCATACGCAACGGCGCAGGCAATTGCGGGAGCTGTGTTTTTTGCCTCAGGTTCGGGAATTAAAACAAGGCGTTTTTTTTCAGCGTCGTTTAATTTGGAACAGGCGGTTATAACAAAAGGCATGTGAGTTTTACCGGTAACGACGATAACTCTGCCGTCATTTTTTGAGACTGCCTGCAATGCCCGTTCAAGGCTTAAGGAAAAAAAACTCTCTGTTCCGTTCTTTTCCGCAGGTAAGAACTGTTTTGCTTTTCTTGAACTGCTTGCGGGCCAGAGCCGTGTGCCGGAACCTCCGGCCATTATCAGACAATCGTTAATCATGGCGTATTCCTATTTACCTCAATTCCTTTAAAATTATTTCAGCGGTCTTATTAAAAGTATATCTTAATAATAAATCATCTGATAAAACAATGGAAGGTGTTTTTTTATTAAACAATAGTTCCATCAATTTTTCTTTTAAGTCCGATGAGTCTCCGCTTTTGAAGAATGTTACAGGATAGTCTGAATAAATCTCTTTTAATACGGGAATATCGGAAATAAGCGCGGGAGCGCCTAAGACCATCGCTTCAAGCGGAGGAAGGCAAAAACCTTCGTACAATGAAGGCTGTACAAGAAGAGCGGCTTTTGAAAGATACTCCATAACTTGTTCGTCTGAAATAAAGCCTGTAAATGTTACAGCTTCTCCGCCAAGTGATTCAATTTTTTGTAATACTGTATTGTCGGAAGTGCGAAAATTCTCTTTTGCGCCTATGACAACTAACCGGTGGGGTAGTCCCTCTTTTTTTGCCAAGCTAAAAGCGTCAAGCAGAATATCAAGCCCCTTGTGTTTTTTTATATTGCCTATAAAAACAATAGTTTGCGTTTTTTGTAAATTTTGGATTCCGGCGCGGTATTCAAGGAACATCGGCTGAATCGCCGAATGGGTGACAATAACAGGCTTTTTTGCTCCAAGATGATGTTGTATTCTTGATTTTGAAAATTCAGAAACGGTAAATATTTTTTGCGACTTTTTGTAAGCGCGGCGGTAAAACCACATACGCGCGGCAAGACCTATTTTAGAAGTTAATTCAGGCATGTCGGGGAAAATAATGTCGTGAATTGTTGTGAAAATGGGAATTGTTACATAACGCGGGATATTGAAATAAGGCAAGAAATAAAGGTCAGCGCTGTTAATTCGCCGCGCTGTTTTGAGGGGAAAGAAAAAAAGTTCATTTAAGGAAAAAGGTTTTATATCACATTCAATTATTTTTACATTTGCGCTTGAAGAATAACATTGTAATCGACGGGGATTTCCCAGCAATAAAAAATTGTTACTTGATTGCAGTAAATAAGGTAAACTCTCTCTTAAATATACCCCAATTCCGCTTGCGTCTATCATCCGGCAGTCGATACAGATGATCATGGATATTTTTCCGGTTTTTTCCAGTTTTTTTCATCAAAAATATTGTCGTGAACATAATATGTATTTTGCTGATTTAATTCAATTTCCGTTTCGTTTTTATCTTGGACTCTGTCTATAAGAATTAATAACGGATTATTTTTTTGACTTGTTGTAGTAATGGTATTGCCGGTAAAAGGATTTACAGGGTTTTCGATTAAATTTTTCATCGCCAGAGAAGGAACGTCGGCATTTGTCATAAAAGTCATATCGGTTTTCATATCGCCTTTTGCATTGAAATCTTTTACTAAAAGAATCGGATTAAAATGATCAACATGAAAAGGCAATCCGGTTTTTGTTACACGGGTAATATCCAACTGCCCATGGTCGGAAACAAGAATAATGCGCGTATTATCGTATACTTCTTGCGATCTAAGAAAGTCAAAATAATCAGACATGCGTTTTATAGCTCCGACATTGTTATGATACCAGATATCTTTACTAAAAGGACCTTTGCCGTAGTTAGTTACATTAAGTTGAGGTTTGTAATCAGGAGCCTGCAAATACCATGTTTCATGCGCGGTATTATTTACCATTAAAAGGACAGAATTTTCTTTTTTGGGTTTAAATCCGGTTAATTCTTTCAAGAAATCAAGTACGGCGTAACCGTTCAGAAAATTTCTCATTCTGTAATTAGAAAATGAAGCGCACCACGAACCGGAATAATATATAGCCTGTCTGAATGCGAGAGGCGTTTCGCGGAATATCGCATACCATAAAATATTTCGTTTTAGAACTTCGCTTTGCGGAGGTAAAATATAATTATTACGTTTTAGCCATAAATCGGTATATACTCCGTCGGTTATACAACCTGAAACATTTTCTTCGTTATCAAATATACGCAGATCGGGAATCCAGTTATTATCGGCATAGGGCGGGTCTGTTATGGTAACGGAAAAACCGTCTGCTGAAAATATTGTCGGCATCATTAGCAGAGCCTCGTTTCTTTTATCATGCAGAGAAACATTCGGACGATTGTTCATTCCTTCGGGCGTGTATTCGTAACCGCCGAATATAGGCGGCGCTCCGCCTCTTGTCCAGCCGTTAAATGTAACAGTATTTGGATAAAAAACAAATCCCTCATATTTTTGATACAGTTCGGGATTTTCATTGAATATATACGGAATAAAAGCGCTTTCCGCCATATCAAGCATAATAACAATAACATTTTTACCGGTTTTAGAAAGATGAAAAATAGGGGAAATTGATACGTCGGTTTTTTGTTCAGGCGTATAGTATTGTGAAAGTTTTATAAATTCAGTATTGATATAAAATAAATTTTTTATAGAAAATGGAACAAGAGCTAAAAAGAACGTTATAACAAAGAAAGAGAGTATTTTCTTCCAGCCTCGTATATAAATAAAAATAAGAAGCGCGGATAAAATTGCCAGAATTAATATATTTATTGATACTTCTTTTAGGTTATGACTTACAGTACTTGAAAATACAAGATCATTGGAAATAAGCCCGTAATTTCCGGAAAAGACAAACATATTACAAAGCGCGGAGAATGAAATTATTACCATTAATATAGAAATTATTTTTTTTACTTTTTCTGAGAAAAGAAAATATATTACTAACGGCCAAAATACAAATAATCCTAACGCTTGAACAGCCGCGTTAAGAATGAAAAAGAGCGGTGATTTAACATTATCAACAAAAGAAAATTCCTGAGGAGAAGCTCCTATAAGCATGGACGGAAGAAAAAATCCTGTCGCTATCCAAAGAATAAGAAGCGAGAATATAAAAACAGAAAAGTTTTCTCTTGGCGTCCATGAAATATAATTAATTTTTTTAAAGAAATTAGATAATAAAGGGATAATCCATATAAATGTTCCCGTTATTATGGAAATAACAGCCAGAAGAATTCTAACCTTTAAAGCGCCTGTGTGTATAAACAGAGAATAATATGATAAAGAGAACGTAAAAAGCGAGATAATCCCAAACAGGACAAATTTCTTCTTTTTAAAAGGACACTTTAAATATCCTTCTTTCACAAGTGAAAATACATTATTAAGCGTCCAATATAATACCAGTCCTGATGAAGTGTTGTATAACAATACCAGAAAGACAAGAGCCATACCGTATATTTGCACTTTATCTCTGACGTTTAAGCCGCGCGTATATATTGCTCCGGCGGCGCAGTTTATGAGCGTCATCAGTATAGGTAAAAGATTTATTCCTCCTAAAAGCGCGTCGGGTTTTCCCAAATCTTTAATAAAGAAGAACGGCATTCCTTGAAGCGCCTGTAATTGTGAAAGGTACGAATACGCGGCGATAAAGAACGGCACTTGAATCAGCAGTCCAAAACTGCTTCGTAACGCGTAAATCGGGTGATAATGATTCTGGCGGTAATATGTTGATAAAATCATATAACGCTCGTCGCCGCTGAAAGCCGCTTTTATTTTAGCTGTTTTTGGCGCAAGCAATTTTTGGATATTACGTTCAACAACCTGCCATTTTTCAGCTACCATGTAAAGCGGTAAACATAATATGCTGACCGTTCCCGATATAAAAACAATAGAGAGTCCCGTTTCTTTAAAAAGTCTTTGCGCGAACACAAAAACAAATTCAAATATTTGAGCTATCGGATAAATGATAATAGTGTAGAGGATATTACCCATTTATAACCCCCGTCATAAACTCAAAAACACGTTTCCCCGCTTCGCCGGGATACTGCCATGCCGTTTCACGGGCTTTTCTTCGGGCGTTTTTAAGATTTTCGCTGTCTCCTGCGTTCTTAATAACTTCCGTAATGCGCGGAAAATCTTCTTCTTTAAGTTCTATGCCCGCTTCTTTTACTGTTTTAGACTGCCATAACTCATGTTCAATATCGTCCGCGTCATATGGGCGAAGATCAAAGTTTTGGCTTACATACAATACAGGCCTGTCGCGCAGGAACATATAATCAAAAATGATTCCTGAAAAATCGGAGATCATTATATCGGCTTTATTGAGAGCATGAATATTTTCCCGTTCATAATCCCATTCAATATTACTTGAATTTTTATAACGTTCCTGCAAACGTTCCAGCATTGCGGCTTCCGATTTTTTTGATTGCGGATGAGGACGGATAATAACGCGCCAGCCGGAAGACGCGAGAGGATCGAGTAATTTCTCGCCGTAACGGGTTAAAAGCGCCGACGCTCCCCATGAAGGAGAGACAAGCACGGTAAAGAGATGATTTTCTTCAACGGGCAGGTTTTTAATTCTTTCGGCATATACGTCAAGATAGCTGCACCCTGCGGTAATAAGTTTTTTTTCGGGAAGGTTTCTCTGACGCTCAAGAGTTCTTATATCTTCAGCCTGATAATCGCCTGTTAACAGTACGGAATCAAAATAATCAAAACTAAAAAGACGGTATAATGTCGTGTCAACAGGAGCGTGAAGAAGGTGTGAATAATGTTTAACCATCTTTGAACGCTTTAGCTGGTACACATCAAGACCGGGAGTAGTCATAAGACAGATTCCGGCGCGAAGCATATTAAGACGGGCAAAAGCGCGGTTTCCTTCGCCGATAAATTCCGGTTTTACAAAACTCCATGAAGTATCAAAAACCGGATCATCCTGAGCGGAAGTAAGGTATAGAAGCGAAATTTTATGATTTTCAAATTCATCAAGGACAGGCTTAAAAACATTCCAGTACTGTTTTCCTTCGTTATAAATAACAAAAGGATGTTCGGAAGTTGCGGCATTAGCTGCTTTTCCGCCTGAAAAAAATACTTTTAGTTTTATTATAAGCGCGCGGCCTAAAAAATAAATTGTAGCTGCGGCTCCTATTAAAATTGAGAATAACGCGCTTCCTGTTCCCGGATCAATGTAAAGCGGGTAAAAATGAATCATAAATTCTCCTGAGATAAAAACTGTTCGGTAAAATCCAGCAAGTTGGCGAATGTTTTTATATTATTCATACCTTCAATTTGAATGTCATTTGTTAAAAATATAGGAATACAGCCGGCGTTTTTTCCCGCATTAATGTCACGCATATCGTCTCCAACCATATATGACTGTAAGATATCAATGTTGTATTTTTCCGCCGCTTTAAAAATCAATCCCGGTTTCGGTTTGCGGCAATCGCAGTTAATCTTGAATTCGGGACGTTCGCCGGGAAATCCTTTATCAGGGTGATGGGGACAGTAAAAAAGATCGTCAATATACGCGCCGTATTTGCCTAAATCGGTTTCCATTTTCATGTGGATTAAATCAAGCGTTTCAAAATCGACTTCGCCTCGGGCTATTACAGGCTGGTTAGTGATAACAATGGCGAGGTATCCAAGACTGTTAATTCTTTTTATCGCTTCCGGCGCGCCGTCGATAAGCTCAAAATCTTCAGGTTTTGTTATAAAGTCGTTGAATTTATTGATAGTGCCGTCTCTGTCAAGAAAAATGCATTTTTGTTTTTCCGACAGATTTTTTTGTCTGACAATGCCGTTTTCAATATCGGACATAACTTGCGCGTAACGCTCAGGAGTGCCCATGTCTTTTATGTATTCGGGAGTAGAGTAGGCAAAAATTTTACCGCCTAAGATAGAAGGTTTAAGCATATCGCGGTCAAGATCGACTTTTTCTTTTGATTGGGGACAGCTTTTAAGAAACTCTGTAGAAAGGATATGAATTCCGGCGTTTACCTGATTTTTGTAATATGTGCGTTCGTCTTCTTTATTAAGCCAACGCGTTACCTGATTATCGTTGTTACTGAAAATAACCGCGCTGTCAAAGGGATGACTGTTAGGGTGTACTGCAAGCGTAACATGGGCTTTTTTCTCGCGATGAAAGTTTATCATCCGCGAAAAATCAATGTCAAAAATAATGTCGCCGTTTAACAGAATAAAATCGTCTGAAAGATGTTTTAATTTGTATAATGCGCCGGCGGTTCCAAGCGGTTCGGTCTCGTTATAGTAAGAAATATTACAGCCAAAGCGTTTGCCGTCTCCAAAATAATCTTTGATGTGCTGTCCCAGATGTCCAATTACAAGAATAATTTCCGTTAAGCTGTTTCTTTTAAGGCATTCAATCTGATGTTCAAGTATCGGCTTGCCGCAGATTGGAATCATCGGCTTGGGAATGTCGCTTGCGATAGAAGATACGCGGGTTCCTTTGCCGCCCGCCATTATTACAACTTTCATTAAAAGAAATGATTCTCCAACATCTGACACAAACAATGATATACAGGCAAGTGCAATTCTTGTACTTTATAAGTTTCCGTTTCCGGTACAATGATACTTACATCCGCGACTTTTTTAAGCGCTCCGCCTGTTCCGCCTGAAAGAGCGATAATTTTAAGTTTTTTCGCCTTTGCGACAGCCGCCGCGTACAGAACATTTTTTGAATTACCGGAAGTTGAAATTGCAAGTAACACATCTGTTTCTTTTCCGTAGCCGTAAACTTGCTGAGCAAAGGTGATATTACCGTCGATATCGTTTATACAAGCCGTGTTAAGCGAAGCATGACCGGAAAGCGCGATTGTAGGAAGACCGGGCTGCATACGGGGAATAAGGTAATCGGCAATTTCAGGATCAACTTTTTTAATATCGGTAATAAAAGAATCGGGCAGGTTTCGTTTTTTTGAAAATGTTTTCATTAGTTCGCCCGCGATATGTTCCGCGTCGGAAGCGCTTCCGCCGTTACCCGCTATTAATAATTTACCGCCGCTTGCGTATGAGTCGGCGATAATGTCAAACGCCGCGCTTATATCGGCTTTGACGCCTTCCAATGACGGATAACGCTGAATTAATTGTTGTATATAGTCCATCCCTGTGTCCCCGTTTCAGTAAAACTTGGAGTTAATACCATTCCCTGTTTTTCTTTGAGCGCGCGAATGAGCGCGATTCTTTTGCAAGGATTACAGTATATCATCATGAAGCCGCCGCCGCCCGCTCCTGAAATTTTTGCCGATTCCGCGCCGTTGTCAAGCGTGTATTGGTATAAGTCGTCTAAAAATGAATTGGTAATTGAAGCTGCGGCGTTTTTCTTAGCAAGCCAGCCGTTCAAAAGACAATCGGAAAAACCTTTAAAGTCTCCTTTTAACAGGGCTTCTTTCATAATGAGCGACTGCTTTTTCATTTCGTGCATGCTTTCAATGCTTTTTGTGTCGCCTTTTTGCGTATGTTTAATTTGTTCATTAATGATATTCGCGCTTTCTCTTGAAACTCCTGTGTAGTATAAAACCAGCGACGATTCAATTTCGTTTCTAATCCAGCGTTTAAGGCGTAGCGGATTAACAATTACGCGCTCATTTTCATAAAACTCCATAAAATTAAAGCCGCCGAATGTCGCCGCATACTGGTCTTGTTTGCCGCCCGCCAGCCCTATGTCCTCGCGTTCAATCTTACAGGCAAGGGCGGCAATATCGTATTCGCCTAACGGCAGATTAAGCCACTCCTCAAAAGCCTTGATTATCGCCACAACCATTGTGGAAGATGAGCCAAGACCGGAACCGGCTGGCGCGTCGGAATAAGTTGTCATTTTAAAAGAGAGCGGTTTTTTTACAAAATCTGAAACGATTCTGTTGTAAATACCGCAATGAAGCTGCAGGACAGAGGAGATGGGAAGTTTTTCTTCCGCTTTGTATTCTTCCTGTTTGCCTAAATCGGCGGCTATAAATTCCACTTTGCCTGAATCATTTGGCTCTATTGTACAGTAGGCGTACATATCTACCGTTGCGTTTAACACATAACCGCCGAAACGATTGTAATAATCGGCTATGTCGGTTCCGCCGCCGGCAAGACCAAGCCTTAAGGGGGCTTTAGATCTTATAATCATAAATACTCTCCGATTTTTTCATTTTATTTATTTCCACCCGATAGAATCAAGATAATTTTTAAGAACTTCGGTAAATCTTTTCATCTCATGCGGTTTAATATCGCCGATATTCGCGATTCTGAAAGTATTGATGTTGCCAAGTTTACCCGGATAAATGGTAAATTCATGTTTGCGCGCAAGATCATGCAGAGCTTCAAAAGTGTACTTCGGCGTATCAGGATCAAAAATAGCGGTAATTAGATGAGACTGATCTTCTTCTTTTACCAGCATTTTAAGATTAAATTTCTTAACCGCGTCGACAAGAATACGCCAACATTCGGTGTAACGTTCCCAGCGTTTTTCTACTGTCTCCTGTTTTGTTTCAAGAATAGCCTGCCTGAGCGCGTAAAGAGTTTGCACAGGCGGAGTAAAACGGGTTTGTCCTGTTTTAGTAAAATGCGCGTATTGATCATACAGATTAAGATAATAATTTCGCATAGGAATAGTTTTTGTTTTTTCAAGTTCGCTTTTTTTGCAGATAACAAAACCAACGCCCGCCATTCCTTGAATATTTTTATTGGAAGTGGAAGCCATAAAATCAATACTGAGTTTATTTAAATCCATCGGCATTCCGGCGTAAATGCTTACAGCGTCGACTATCGTAACTATGTTATATTTTTTTGCAAGAGGGCAGATAATGTCAAGCGGATTAAGCAAGCCTGTTGTGGTTTCGTGGTAAACAATGCCAAGGTGGGTATACTTGCCGCTTTTAAATTCATTCTCAAGAGCGGATATATCGATCTTTTCGTAAGTGGAGCTTTTAAAAACAGTGTGGTTAATTTTATAAACAGACGCTATTTTTGCGAGCCGTTCTCCGTAAGAGCCATTATCGACAATAAGAATATGTCCGGCTTCGGGAACGCAGGAAGAAATCATCGCTTCATCGGCGGCAGTGCCGGAACCGCCGAAAAATACCGTTTCATATTCGGACGGGTCGGCGGCAACGGCGGTAAGCTCCTTGCAAATCCATTTCATCACGTTGCCGAATTCTTTTTCGCGCGGACAAATATCTGCGCAAACTTGGGCGTATTTAACGCTGTCGCTTGTCGTCGCAGGACCGGGATTTAACAGAACTTCGCGGCGTATTTGGCGTAACGATTCATTTTCCTGAATAAGCGGCAGAATTTCATTCTGCGCCATTTCAAGATGGCTATCGTCGTCAATTTCGCGCCATGCGTAATATTCAATTTTACGGATAAATACCGGATTCGAAGCGGTACAAGCCGTGATTGCGTGTTCATAGTCAAGCTTTGGAAGTTCTGCGCGTTTTTTTTCGTAATATTCGCACATAGCGGAAAGGAGAGAGCGGGAAATTTTTGTAATTCCGACAAGCTCTCCGTAGATAGAAGATAATTCCGCTTTGTTTTTTGAAAGCGCTTTTAAAAAAGAACCGTTAACACTTTCAAGATACACCTCATCGCCCGAATTGGTCGCGCCGGAGGCGAGAATAACATTTTCATGAATATCGTTGCAAAGGACGTTAAGCCCTATGCTGTCGTAGATAAGATCTGATTCTAAAAGCAAAAAATCTTCGGTTACATAAGGAGCGCATACGTTCAAGGTAGCCATACTGCTTGTTGTCTCAAAATTAGCGCTAAAAGCTGTTTGTATGGCGGGATATTTTTTTGCAAGTTCGTCGTATGCTTCCGCGCGGTAGCCCGTACCTATAATTATTTTTTCAACGCCGCAGGCAAGCAGTTTTTGTACCGACCATTCAACAATGGCGATTCCGCCCAATTCAAGAAATCCTTTGGGCATTGAAACTGTCTTTTCTTTAAGACGAGAACCAAGACCCGCCGCTACAATAACCGCCTGTTTTATCATTTTTGATCCTTGATGAATTTCATAAATGCTGTTTTGTTTTCCTGCGGCGCTGATTTTGGGCGTCCCAAATCCTTACGCGCGCCCTTTTTTACTTTTACTTCGATAAATGTAAGGACTTCATTTTTTTTTGCTAAAATTTTTTGTAATTCTTTTTTTGTCTTAGCCTGATAAACTTTTGTATAACCGCAGGCGCGCGCAACAGCGGGAATATCAATAAATGGAGCGATAGTAGGCTGCCCTCCAACTGAATCATGAGCGCCATTATTAAGAACAATATGGCAGTAGTTACGCGGTTTTTGCTGTCCGATTGCGGCAAGAGAGCCCATGTGCATAAGAGCCGCGCCGTCTCCGTCAAGGCAGGTAACCTGCAGATGCGATTTTTGCAAAGCGATGGACAGCGCGATAGAAGACGCGTGCCCCATAGAGCCTACGGTAAGAAAATCGCGCGCATGACCCGCGCCCGCTTTATCGCGTAACTCGTACAATTCGCGCGAGATCATGCCGGTAGTGGAAACAATAATTCCTGCGCGGTTAGACGCAATTTCTTCAATAGCTTCTTCGCGCGTCATTACTGCATCGTGTTCTTCTTTTTTCTGAAGAGTATATGGTGAGAATGTTTCTTTGCGTATAACGAGCGCGTATGGAGAACCTGTTTCGGAAATTGTTTTAAAGCAGGTTTCAATCTGGCTGTTTACGCCGTCTTCATTGTTTTCAAGCACCGCGTAGGGAATACCCATGCTTTCAAGGAGAGAGCGGGTAACTTTACCTTGTTTGACATGCTGCGGCTCATCATGTACGCCGGGTTCTCCGCGCCAGCCTATGACGACAACTAACGGTATGCGGTAGACATCGTTATCCGCAAGCGAGAGCAGGGGATTAACGGCGTTGCCGATGCCTGAATTTTGCATATACACAAGCGGAATGCGACCTGTGGCAAGATGATACCCGCAGGCAAGACCGACGGCGGCTCCCTCGTTTACCGCGATAATGTGGTTTTGCGTCTCTGCGTGATCCGTAATATACGCGCAAAAATCCTTTAGGAGAGAATCGGGAACGCCTGAGAAAAAACCGACTCCTTTTTCTGTGAGTTTGTTGTAAAAATATTCCGCAGTAATCAATTATTTGCCGCCGGGAATTAATTCAAGTATTTCTTTTATTGGCATACAAACAGAGTCAGCCTCAAGAGAGCGCTCGTTTTGCAAGATCATTTTTGCGGTGTTTACCATTGCCGGATACGCGGAACGGAGCATGTGGTTTGCGTAGATAATGATATTCGCGCCCCATGAGGACAGTTCTTCTTCTGTAAATTTATTATATGTTGTAGGAACAAGCACCAGCGGTACATGAGGATATTCGGCGCGGAAAAGCGAACAAAATTCTTTAATGTCATCGCCTGTTTTTTCTTTGCTATGTATCATAACGCCGTCAGCGCCGGCGTCGACAAAAGCGCGTCCTCTTTCAAGCGCGTGTGAGACGGGGAAGCCCGCGATTAGGCTTTCCAAACGCGCGATGATCATAAATTCTTTTGTTACCTGCGCCTGTTTACCGGCTTTAATTTTATCGCAGAAATCGGGAATGGGGCATAATTCCTGATTAACGTCTGTGCCAAAAAGCGAATTCCTTTTAAGACCGGTTTTGTCTTCTATGATGACTGCGGATACTCCGTTTCGTTCAAGGGTTTTTACGGTGAAGGCAAAATGCTGACCGCCTGTGTCGCCGTCGAAAATTATCGGCTTTGTCGTACATTCAAGAATATTTGTTAAGTCCTGCAGACGGGTAGTAAGATCAACCGCTTCAATGTCAGGTTTTCCTTTGCTTGTAGAGTCGGTTAAACTTGACGACCACATTCCGTCAAAACTGTGCAAGCCGTCTTCTTTCTCTATTTCAAGATTTTCTATTATTAAACCGGACAAACCTGAATGAGCTTCCATAATCCTTACAATTTTTTTTGTCTCAAGAAGTCTGCGAAGCGTTTTTAATCGAATGTCCGGCGTTGTTCCAATGGAACGTATCGCCTCATTGATCGAAGATGAATTAATTCCCGCAGTATAAGGAATTTCGATAACTTCGCCGCCAAGTTCTTTCATTACCGCAAAAACTTCATCGCGTTCTTTTTGCAAAGGACCGCTTTTCCAGTCGTCCCCGTGAATGATGTAATCGGGTTTTAACTTTTGCAAGTTAGGCACATAACTCCATTCTTCCTGAGGAATTACGCGCGCAACGCCCTTTACATTTTCAATAACGTCTTTTCTCTGATCATAGGTTAAATAGGGAAGGCGTTTATGCGACGCGATAGCGGCATCTGTTAAAAGTCCAACTGTTAATTCGCCGAGTATTGCGCCTTTACGGATAATGTTGATTATTCCGGGATGAACAATATCGCCGCGCATGCCAAGATATACAGTCTTTGTGTTTTTGGTCATCGCGTAAATTCCTTTATGATATTATATACTTTTTCAGCCGAAATGTCATAGGAATATTTTGCAAGAATCGCATCCGGTTTTTCAACAGGTTCGTTAAGCAAAATGTCAAGATCAATATCAATACTGTACGGATCGATATAGTGCGCGGTTTTTCCGTAGATTTCGGGAAGGCTCGCCGCTTTTGCAACTATTATCTGCGCGCCGCAGGACAGCGCCTCAAGCGGGGTAAGACCAAAGCCCTCATAATAGGAAGGCAGAATAAACGCCTTGCATTTCGTCATTAGGGCTTTTACTTTGGAGTCGTCAAGATAACCTAACATAATGATGTTTTTTGGAATATCATCGTCCAGTTCATTTACTTTTACTGTTGAAAGACTGGTTCCGGAAATTGCAAAATTCGATTCAGGATGTTTTTTTGCATACTCAAGAATCCACTTTATGTTTTTACGTTTTGAAAGACTTCCAAGAGAGAAAAAAAACGGTTCTTTGGCAAGCGCGGGAAATTGTTCAAATATAGAGAAGTCAGAAATAATATCGCTAAAATGATCCGCGCTGCTGTAAATAACATTTATTTTTGAAGGATTAATCTTAAATGTTTTGCTGATTTCGTTCTTACTGTATTCAGAAACAGTTGCGATTTTTTTTGCATGATGCGCAATAAGACGATATTGAAGCCTGCTGTAAAACCTTGTAAATTTATCCCTGCGGCTGACAAAGTCTTCCGGAAAAAATTCGCAGTAAATGTCATGTAAAAAAACAATACCCGGAGTTAAGGGAAGGGTATTGTTGCCAAATTCAAGAATTGTGTATTTTCTGCTTCTAAGCAAAAAACCTTGCAAAGTAAACATTTGCCAGCGGATGTTTGACTTGCTCTTTTTTTCCAGTCTGATAATTTCAAGGTTCTTATAATTAGGAATATTTTCAACAAAAGACGGAATTACAATGGCAATTTCATCTTTTGTGCAAAGATTGTCTAAACGGCGGGTAATTTCATAGGCATAACGTTCAATGCCGGTAAGCCTTCTGCAGAGAAAATCACCATTAATTAATACTTTCTTTTTGTAACTCATTTTTTATTATTGTATTCTTTTATTATATTATATACTAGACTTGCCGATTTTTCATAGGAATATTTTTTCAAAATTTCATCAGGCGGATCCACAGGTTGCTTTAAAAGTTCATCTAAATCAACATTGGTGTTAAAAGGGTCGATATAATGAGCGGTATTTTCGTAAATTTCAGGAAGACTAGCCGCTTTTGCGATTATTATTTCCGCGCCGCATGACAGGGCTTCCAGCGGTGTAAGCCCGAAACCTTCGTAATAAGAGGGATGAATAAAAGCCTTACATTTTGTCATAAGAGCCTTTACTTTGCCATCGTCAAGATAGCCGGGTAAAATGACGTTTGCCGGTATAGAACTTGACAATTCATCCACTTTAACGGTATTAAGGCTGCTGCCCGAGATAACAAAGATAGACTCCGGATTCTTTACCGCATATTCTACAATCCACTTAATATTTTTTCGTTTTGAAAGACTTCCCAGAGAAAAATAAAAAGGTTTTGACAGGGCAGGGTAGTCGTCAAAAATAGAATAGTCGCTATTTATATATTTAAAATGTTCCCATCCTAAATTAATAACATAAATTCTTTTTTTATTGATATGGAATGTTTTTGCAATCTGATTTTTGATAAAATATGAATCTGTAATTATTTTTTTTGCCCTGTATGCAATAATCCTGTTTAGTATTCTAAAATAAAAACGTTCATGTTTTTCACGTTTAGTTATAAAATCATCCGGAAACAAATCACAATAGATATCATGCAGAAAACTTATACCCGGATAAAATAACGAGCAGGTATTTCCATAATCAAGCGATATAGCTTTCATCTTTCGTAAAATTCCAGGCAGAACAAACTGTTCCCATTTGGGTAAAGAGCCGATATTTTCTTCATAATGGATTACTTTAAGATTCTTGAAAGAAGGAACATTCTTGGCATCTTTGGTAATAATTATTCCTATTTCATCCTTATTTGATATTTCATCAAGACGTTTTGTTATTTCGTATGCAACGCGTTCAATTCCGCTTATATTGTTACAAAAGAACGCGCCGTTAATTACTATCCTTGGATTTTTATGTTGCATTCTCAATCATTATTTCTGTTATTTTATCTACTGTTTTTTTCCAAGAAAAAAGTTTTGCCCGTTCAAGTCCTTTTTCTATGTAGTGTTTGCGCAAATCTTCATTAAAATATAAGTCCTCAAAAGCCTTTATGCATTGTTCTTCGCTGTCATAATCGATCATTATCGCAGAATCTCCCACTACTTCCGGAAGAGATGAATTGTTGGAAGTAATAACCGGAGTTCCCGCCTGCATCGCCTCAAGCGGAGGCATACCGAATCCTTCATATTGTGAAATATAAGTAAAAAACAAAGAATTACTGTATAGAATATTTACATCTTCGTCGTCAATATAACCAAGCCTAACTATTTTATCACGATATTCATTTAGATTGTTTATCTGCTCTTCCAATTTATGAATAAAAAAATCCCATTGTCCGCCGCCAAGATAAAAATATAGATTATTTATGTTATGTTTTATAATAAACTTTATAAAACATTTCACTGTAAAGACAAGATTTTTTCTGGGTTCCAGAGTACAAAGTGAAAAAATATATACATCGTTATTTTTTGCTTCTACTTTATACTTTTTGAATACAGCGGCAAGTTTTATTTTATCATAGTCAGGATAAAAGTTCTGAGCAGACGCGATATGTATAACTGACATTTTTTTTTCGTCTATTAAATTACCGTAGTATTTTAAATAATCGTACTTGGTACATTCGGAAATACAAAAATAATAATATTCTTTATTTAAACTCAGCATATTGGCAATTTCATTGATATAATCATTTTTAGAGAAAAAAGTCGGATAATATTCAGGGAATAGCACAGGCATTATATCATAAAGTAACATATATTTTCGGATATGAGTATATTTTAAGAAATTATAGTAAAGTTCCAAATTCATGGAAAAAAAAATATTCGTATTTTTAAAAACTTTATTTGTGGTATGTGTGTGAAGTTTGGCATTAAATCCGTAATAGATAATGTATAGCCAGTGTTTTAATATTTTAAGAATATAAATTATTTTCTTAAAAATATTGGTAGTTGTTTTAATGTTATTTATATTTGTTTTAACAGATTCAATACGCTGATAAAATTGATGCTCATTAAAAAACTTAAAAAAAGAAAATCTTGAGAGAAAAGAATCATTTTTTATTTTATGTACAAATTTATATCGATCATGATCCACAAGCAATGTTATATTGAAAATTTGTTGTTTTTCAAGTTCTTTTAGCACATTATATACCACAAAGTAAACGCCGCTACGTTTCTCTTTCTCTTCAAAAAAATAAAAAAAAGGTAAAGCGTCAAATAAGAGATTAGGTTTCTTTTTATTTATAGACATAAATTATACCTAAAAAATAATACTTTTTGAATAATAAGTCCAAAAGTAGCGGAAAAATATCAATATTATTTACCGTTATTTAATGTATCTTGATCTTGCATAGTATAGGCAAGTGTTCTTGTCAAAGTAAAAATATTTTCTTCTTTTGAATCATCAATATGTATTTTAATCTGAGACAGTATGTTATTTGTCAAAGTTTTTTGTTTTGGCTGGGACGAAAGGACAGTTAAATATTGCCGGCAAATTTTATTCAAATCAAGTTCTTTTTCCGCGTATTCTCGCGCTGCAATACCCAGTTCTATCCGTTTTTTGGAGTTATTAATTAACTCTTTCAATGCATTGTATATTGTCTCTTCCTCTTCTTCGAGAAGCATATTTTCAGGTGAAGGTAATTTGACGCAGCAATCGTCAGGAATCTCCGAAAAACTGCCAATATCATTAATTATAACGCATTTTCCAACCGCTAAAATACGCGCTAAAGCCGCTGATGTCTCACCATGGTAAGGGAAACGAAGATTTAAACATATATCAGCCGCATCCATATATAACAAAAAAGTTTCCAATGATGTGAAACCAGTTACTGAAACACTATTTTGCAAATTATTTTGTTTAATATAGGAGAAAAAAATATCATTTAGTTCAGCAGCAATTTCTCCAACATATATCATTTTTATTTGTGGAAATTCATTTATGACACGCCGAATAGCAAATAAAGAAGGCATAGAACGTTTTGATTCTTGTAAAAAACCAAAAGCCGCAATAACAATATCTTGCTCAGAAATCTTCAGTTTTTTTCTTGCGGATTGTTTTACATCATTTGATTCGGTATAAGAGTAATTTGGGATTTGCGCGTAAAGATTAATGTGTTTTACATTCGCTTCGATGTTTTTTAAAAGTATCTGCTTTTGCGCCCATTTACTATGTACTATAACAATATCTGCAAAATTTGTAACAAAACCATTCACAATAAAATCGGATTTAGGTTTTCCGTCATGGAGAGCTTCAATCACATCACTTACTTTATCTTTATAATCAAAAGATAACATCTTTTCGTAGCTTCTCACTTTCATTTTACCGTACGTAATTGCAGATAATAAATCATGTAAATTACAATCATGCAAAACAACTACGCCATGATATTTTCTGATATATTTAAACATATATTTGTGAAAAGGATTATTTCCCATTTGGAAAATCATTCTGTCATATTTACTATGTCTTTTATGAAATTGAGTATGCTTATAAACGGACACATTCTGCGGTAATAAACAGTTATGCGTATAGCCAACATCAATGAATACATCAATAGAATAATATTTTGCAAGCTGCCAAATAATATCGACGCTATAATCGGATATTCCGGATTTAACGGGCGGCAAAGGTGTAAAAAACGCTATTTTCCCGCGTTCTAATTCATTAGATGATTGTTGTAATATTTGCTGGAGATGAGGCGTTATACCGGATATAGTTTCCAAAGTAAGTTTTGCGGTTTTTTCCCATGAAAAACGTTCGGCGCGCGCTAATCCGGTTTTGCGTAACGCATTTAAATCAGCCGATTGTAAAATATCATTCAATCCGCGGGATATATCGGCTATATCCAATGGATCAACTAAAATAGCGGCATCTTTTGCAATTTCTCCAAGACTTGAATTGTTTGATGTAAGTACTGGAACACCGCACATCATTGATTCTAAAACAGGTAATCCAAAACCTTCGTATCGTGAAATAAAAGCAAAAACATAAGCCATGTTATACAGTTTAGTTAAATCTTCATCCGGCACAAAATTTGTAAATACTATTCTGTCCGCTACATTATTTTCTTTCGCCACGGCATAATATTTTTCCTCGTTGGATTTCTGTAAATTGCAAACAATAACAAGTTGATATTTAAACTGGAGTTCTTTTGACAAACGAGAATAGGCTTTTATCAAGTAAGCCAAATTCTTTCTTTCATATTCACCGCCAACACATAGTATAAAATCATTAAGAATCCCGTATTTTTCTTTTATTTTTATTTTGTCATCTTGAGAATAGCTAATCACTCTAAATCTGTTACTGTCGGCGCCTGCATAAATCACTTGAATTTTTTCCGCTTTAGCGTGAAGATGATGAATAAGATCGTTTTTAACGCTTTGAGAAATCGCGAGTATACCATCGGCGTTGACAATAAGTTCCAATGCTTTGTTATACTGTTTTTTATCTATAGATTTCGTATCCGTATCAGGCAGAACACATGGAATTATATCATAGACGGTAACTATGTATTTTGTATTTTTAAACCATGATTTATCCAGAGGATGACAAGGATCAGCAGGGGATGTGAAATAAATTAAATCAATTTTATATTCCCTTATAAATCTACGATAAATTTCACTGATGAGTTCAGGATATTTCCATAAAAAATAATTTTTTCCGGTATTGAAATAATATTCACTTACATTGTCGCTATATTGTAATATATCTTTTAATGAAGTATCATCATATAGATTCAATAAATAAATATTATTTTGTTTATCAAGCGCCAATAAAGCTTTTATTTGAGCAATAGTATAATAACCTATTCCTCTATTTCTTCCCATGGAACCAAGAATACCCATCACATCAATTGCAATATTCATTTATTTTCCTATAAAATTAAAAGTAATTATTAACAATTATTCTTGCCGTTTATATTACGTAAGTCTTCTGTCTCATTTTTTAGTTCTTCTATATTTTTATGCATTGTCTTTAATATAGTTATAATTTCGGTATTATATCTGTTTTGTCTTTCTATAATCGGATTAATATACCAACGTAAACTTTTTCTTATAAAACGCTTAATAAAAAGTATAATAAATCCATACCATTTCTTTTTAGGATACGAAATAAAAAAATATTCTGCATTTTTAGAAAGCATCTTAATATCTTCTATGGCATTTGCAAAAGAAGTTCCATAAGAATCAATATTGTCAAATTTTATTTTATCCGCAATGCTTTCTGCGTTAAAAAACTCGTACAATGCTTCATGTTCCAAACTGTCAAAAATAACTTCTTTCATTTTATTTACTATTTCCTTTATATATTTATAACCTATTTATAGCCACGAATTACGCCTTTTCGTATTACAAAACTTTTTTCCCAGACAGAAATTATATATCCTTTTGAAAATTCCACATGAAAATTATCTTTATGCAGTATTTTTTTTATATTTTTAGCATCATTATTATTATGATAAGTACAGAAAACAATTTTTATATTTTTATTACTTGTAAGTAAATTATGTCCGCCTTTTAGAGCATCTAATTCTGCGCCTTCAATATCAGCTTTAATAAAATTTACTTCCTGCCCTTCAAAAAATTGATCTAATGTTATGTTATTATTATTTATATTATTTGAAACATATTTATTTACAATAACAACTTTATCTTTATAAGGAGCGAAAGTCATTTTTTGCGGTTTATTCCAAATTTCATCACATTCAAAAAGATATACTTTTTTTGCTTTATCAATAACAGAAAGAGCAAAAAAACCTTCCGATGCGCCAATGTCTACAACAATATCTCCGGTATTTACATGAACTGTATCACTTTCATATAGATGTGGAGAATCTGTATCTTGTTCATATAATAATCCGTTATAATATTTTTGTATATTTTCATTTTCCCAATTACTTGGAAAGTATAATCGTTTTTTTTCATGTATTACATATTTGTTGCCTTTATCATTATAAACTATCACGTTATTATAATCATATTTTTTTACAAAATCATAAGGCAACATAGCGGCAGAATTCTTTTGAAGATATTTTTTAATATTTTCTCGATCAATATTTTTATACCCTGTCTCCAGAATTTCCAACAATTTCCATTTTCTAAATAATTTTTCTGTTATTGTTAAATTATTATTTCTAAGTAATGGAATTAAAATTGTCTCTTCATCAATTAAAAATTCTGTATTCTTTTCCATGTAAAGAATAAGATTTTGATAATGTTGAATAAATTTTAATAAGCGTTTACTAAAATTTATATTGAATTTACGTTGTTTTTTACGATAAATATTTTGCCATCGTTTTTCTCTTATATTTTTAGGGATTAATTTTCTGTAAATAGTTCTAATAAATAAGAATATTGAATTTGTTGGTTCTGCATGCAAATTTATAGAATCAGAAAAAATATTATTATCCATTAAGAAGCAGCACCTTTTTGAATAATAAGAGCAAAAGAAGTTGATATGTATCCTGTACCATCTTCGTCTTCTATATATAGTTTAAAATGAGGTTTGTCATAAGGCGGGTACGCAATATAATTTTCTTCGTTAAAATTTCCCAAACGGAAATCAAAGTCCTCAATATGATGTCCCTGTTCAGTAAGTGTATTACGTATTTCTTCAAAATCTGAACGTCCAAAAATCACACTCCATGAGTTATCTAACCCTCCGCTGTAAGACGATAAATTATATTCTGTGGTGTGGATGGCTATTCCGCCCGGTTTCAGGCATTTCATCATATTGTATATAAATTGTCTGCCATTATTAATAGAACCTAAATGTTCAAAAGCGCAAGATGACCAACAAAAATCAAAACCTGTAATGTCGTTTTGTATAGCATTCATATCTAAGGCTAAAAAAGATACATTTTTGTTGAAAGTGTCCTTGTCGCAAAGATCAGCTTTATACAAATTTTCCAGGGAATTGGCGCCATGTTGGTTTTTATTTATCCATTCCTGCGCAATCTCTGTTGAGGAATCAATGTCTGTAGCAATTATTTCGCAGCCATATTTGGCGAACAACGACGGAAGTGGTTCCTTCCCCACGGCAAACCCCAATCCCTTTTTACCTTTTGCCAACATTCCTCTTTCATACAGAGCCTGTGTAATAAAAACATATTCCCATGCTTTACGATTCATAACACAGTCAGAATTAGGTAAATTAGGGTGAGTAAGATTTTTTCCCATAATATTTACCCAATTTCTGTAATCCAATAGATCTTGCATACGGCATACACTTGACTTCAACTTTGAACAATCTGATGAAATATATATACCGAATTTTTTATAATGACTGTCAATAACAAGATTATCAGTAACAACGCGTATTTTATTGAAAATTTCATTCTGCATGGTTAATATTGTGTATATATTTTTCGGTGTATTAATGATTTTTTTTATTTTAGTGAGAATACCCATAATATATTACTTATCTTTTTTAGGGAAAAATTTTGTTTTTGTAAGATATTTATTTAAGTTCATAGAGTATTTTCTTTTTTCCTATTTATATCTTCAATCATCATCATTTTACACAGTTCTTTAAAAGTTACTTTAGGTTTCCAGCCAAGTTTTGTTTGGGCTTTTTGCGGGTTTCCTAGCAATAATTCTACTTCCGCCGGTCTATAAAAAGCAGGATTTACTTTAACGACAACTTTTTTTGTTTTTTTATCTATACCTGTCTCGTTTTCTCCTTTTCCCTGCCATTCAATCTCAAAACCGCAAGTTTTCCCTGCTTCTTCTACAAATTCGCGAATTGAATGTGTTTCACCAGTGGCAATGACATAAGTATCAGGAGCGTCTTGTTGAAGCATTAGCCACATCATTTCAACATAATCCCCGGCAAACCCCCAATCTCTTTTTGAATCAAGGTTTCCAAGTTCAACAGGCTTGTCTGTTGTTCCGTTAACTATATCCGCAAAGTGATCGGTTATTTTTCGCGTAACAAATTCTTTACCCCTCATGGGGCTTTCATGGTTAAACAAAATACCGGAACAGGCAAAAACTTTAAAGCTTTCACGATAATTAACGCAAGCCCAATGAGCCATTAATTTTGCGACTCCGTAAGGGGAACGTGGATAAAAAGGAGTTGTTTCAACCTGGGGGGTTTCCTGAACTTTTCCGAACATTTCAGATGTAGAAGCCTGATAGAATTTTGTTTTCGGCGAAAATTCCCTGATTGCCTCTAAAATATACAATACGCCCATGCCGTCAGCCTGAGCTGTATAAATTGGCTCTTCCCATGAAGCGCTGACAAAACTTTGCGCCGCAAGGTTGTAAAATTCATCAGGCTGATATTTTCGCAGTAATCGGCAAATGTTGGAAAATTCCAAAAGATCAAAATCCAGTAGCTCTATGTTTTCATAAATGCCATGTTCCCTTAATCTTGAAAAAGTATCCGTAGCGCCCCTGCGGTACAATCCATACACTTTGTAACCTTTTTCAAGCAGAAATTTCGCCAAATACCCTCCGTCCTGTCCGGTAATACCGGAAATCATTGCTGTTTTTTGGTTTGCCATAATTATTAACTCCTCTCCTTATATTCCGGCAGTTTTACCGTTTTTTAGTATATCTATATCTTGCATAGTATAGGCAAGAGTTCTTGCCAAAGTCAAGATATTTTCATCTTTAATATTTTTAACTTGCTTTTTAATCTGAGACAGAATATTGTTCGTCAATACTCTTTGCTTTGACGGACGCGAAAGAACATTTATATATTGCTGAGTAATTTTATTAAGGTCAAGTTCTTCTTCCGCGTATTTTCGCGCCGCTAAACCCAGTTCTGACCGTTTTTTTGTACTGTTTATTAAATTTTTCAACGCTTTGTATATTAACTCTTCTTCTTCCTTAAGTAACATATTCTCCGGTGAGGGTATTTTAACGCAGCAATCATCTGGGATCTCTGAAAAACTTCCGATATCATTGATTATAACGCACTTTCCTGCCATAAGAATACGAGTTAGAGTCGCTGATGTCTCGCCATGGTAAGGGAAACGTAGATTTAAGCATATATCCGCAGATTCTATGTATAACAAAAATGTTTCCAACGAGGTAAAACCTGTTAAAGAAACTCTTTCTTGCAAATTATTTTGTTTTGTATAAGAAAAAAATTCTTCTTTTAAATTATCAACTATTTTCCCTACATATATCATTCTTGTATGTGGAAATTCTTTTATAATACTCCGGATCGCATGTAAAGAAGGCATACAACGTTTTGATTCAGATAAAAAACCAAAAGCCGCTATAACAATATCTTGTTCGTCTATTTGCAGTTTTTTCTTCGCGGATTGTTTTACTTTATATGATTCTTCAAACGAATAATTTGGAATTTGCGCGTAAAGATTAATATGTTCTACATTCGCTTCAATGTTTTTTAAAAGTAATTGTTTTTTCCCCCATTTGCTGTGTACTATAACAATATCCGCAAAGTTTGTGACAAAACCGTTTGCAATAAAGTCTGAGTGTCGTTTTCCATCATGGATAGCCCAAATTAGCTCATTTACTTCATCCTTATAATCATAAGATAACATCTTTTCATAATTATTGATTTTATCCCTATATGTAATCGTAAGTAATAAATCATGTAAATTACAATCATGTAAAACAACTACACCATGAAATTTTCTGATATACTCCACCATGTATTTGTGAAAAGGATTGTTTCCCATTTGGAAAATCAGTTTATCATATTTTTTATATCTTTTGTGAAAATTATCATGTTCATATACATTTACGTTATGCGGTAATAAACAGTTATGCGTATAGCCGGTATCAATGAATACGTCAATAGAAAAATGTTTTGCAAGTTGACAAATTATATCGACGCTGTAGTCGGATATTCCCGATTCAATGGGTGGTAGAGGAGTAAAGAACGCGATATTATCAAATTTCTTATTATTTGATGATTTTTGCATTTGTTGGAGACGCGATGTTATACCGGATATTGATTTTAAAGTAAGTCTTGTAGTTTCTTCCAAGTTCTCTGTACGCTCTGTTTTGATTCCGTATAACGCCTTAAAATTGGTATTTTTAAACCATGATTTTTTTATAGGAAAGTTATGATTATCTGAAGACGTAAGAAAAAACAGATCAATTTTATGTTCCATAATAAAATTTTGGTATATTTCTCCGATAAGTTTGGGATAACTCCATAAAAAATGATCCTTACCGGTATTGAAATAATACTCGTTTGTATTATTGCTATATTGTAATAAATCTTTTAACAATATGTCATCATACAAATTTAATAAAAAATATTTATTTTGTTTATCAAGCGCCAATAAAGTTTTTAATTGAGCTGCAGTATAAGAATCCGTGTCTTTATTTTTTTTTGTATTATCAAGAATACCCATCACGTCAATTGCAATATTCATTTATTTCTCAATGTTATTCGTATTCTTTTAACGCTTCCATTCATGTTGTGTGTATGCAAATCCGTAAATAGGTAAATTTAATATTTTTTCGTTTTTAAATTTTTCTTCAGGAACTGTAAAATATAAAAATTTTTTATCATTAAAGTAAAATGATATAAACGGATTTGTTATACCAATGCGTATACGATAGTTTCCTGCTGAAAGAGATAAGCTTGGTAAATAACAAGTATATTTATTAATGCCGACATTAATATCCAAATTAACATTATCAATCTCTGATGAACAAAAACCGTATATTTCATCAATTTCATCATTTCCTATTGCGACATGAATACTTATATTTTCTGTTTTTTCTTTTGCTTTAAGAGTAACTTCAACAGCAAAAGGTTTAAAAGAACTAATTCCCGATTCAGCTATTATACAGGCTTCTAATTCCGCATTAAGTAATGGTATAAATGCTTTATTATAATTTAAGGTTTCTTTTTGTAAATTTTCATTTGAGTTTTTAATAATAGTATCTTTGATAATTCCGCTGAATTTAATTTTTCCATTTTCTAATAAAAGACCGGTATTACATAAATTATTAACCGCTTCCATATTGTGACTTACAAATAATACAGTTTTCCCCTCGTCTGTACTTAAATTATTCATTTTTTCCAATGCTTTTTTTTGAAATCCCGCGTCCCCTACGGCTAAGACTTCGTCAGCTATTAATATATCGCTGTCTAAGTGCGCGGCGACTGCAAAAGCAAGCCGTACATACATACCGCTGGAATAGCGTTTAACAGGCGTATCAATGTGTTTTTCAATTTCGCTAAAAGAGACAATGCTGTCTAATAATTCATCTATCCGGCGTTTTTTCATTCCAAGAATAGCGCCGTTTATGTAAATGTTTTCCCTTCCCGATAGTTCACCGTGAAATCCCGTTCCTACTTCCAAAAGACTTGCGATTTTTCCTTTTATTTTTATTATGCCTTCCGTTGGGGTAGTGATACGCGAAAGTATTTTTAAAAGCGTACTTTTACCTGCGCCGTTCTTGCCTATAATGCCAAGTCGGTCTCCTTTTTTAACATCAAAACTAATGTCTTTTAACGCCCAAAATTCATCATTGTCGCCTGAATATTTATTTTCGCCGATTTTGGAATGAGGATCTTCTTTCCTGCGTTTTATCGCTACCCATGTTTGAATATCCTGCCATAAAGTGCCGTTGTTTATTTCACCAAGACGATACATTTTAGAGAGATGTTCAATTTTTATGGCTAAGTTAGACATAGTTAAATAACATCAATAAAGTTTTGTTCATTTTGGTTAAACAAAATAAGACCGATGAAAACCAGAAAGACGGTAAATCCAAGGCTGATAAGAATCATGTTTGTATCAACAGATGAAACGCCAAAGAACCATTTGCGGAACAATTCTATGGGAGCGGATACAGGATTTACATAAGCTATCCAGCGGAATTTATCCGGTATTTCGGAAATAGGGTAGACTACGGGAGTGGCGTACATTCCAAGACTTAACGCAAAACTTACGATGTTTCTTAAATCGCGGTATTTTGTCGTAATTGATGAAATTATTATTCCGGTTCCTACGGAAATTGCAGCTAACCAAATAAATATAATCGGGAATAAAATCATAAGCCATGATGCATGAACAGATGCCCCTGTGAAAACAAAGTAAATAAATAAAATAACAAGCATTAAAAATTGAATAAATGATTTTATAAAATGGCTTAATACATAGTTAATTGGAACTACAAGGCGGGGAAAATAGACTTTACCAAAAATCCCAATGTTATTTATTAATACATTACAAGATTCGTTAAAACAACTGGAAAAAAAGTTCCAAAGAATTGTTCCTGAAAAATAAAACAGCGTGTGAGGGATTCCGTCGGTTCCTATATTCGCAAGGCGGCCAAATATAAAAGTATAGATTATTGTGGAGAAAAAAGGACTTATAATAAACCACAAAGGTCCCAGAATTGTTTGTTTATATTGGGTTGTAAAATCGCGCTTTACAAAAAGAAAAATTAAATCTCTGTAACGGATTATTTCACGGATTGGAATTTCCAGTAATCGTCGTTTTGGTTTAATTACTAAATCCCAGTTTTCTTCGTTATTCAATTAACATTCCTTAATAAAAAAGTTCCATTCCCAGAAATAATTCCGGTTTTATTTTTGTTGCGTCAGTAAAATCCCAGCCTGATGATATTCTAAAGAACATACTGCGAAATCTGTGAGGATAAATGATTATTTCAAATCCCGCTCCAAAAAGAAAATGTTCGTAATCAAAAGACGTGTTTTGTAACGGCTCTTTATACCATGCCATGTCAAAAATAGGATTTAAATGAACGTCAAATCCTAATATGCGCATAATTCTTGTATTGGGAAACCAATCATAAGGTTTTATTCTTGCCGCCCTTATGTCAAAATCAATGTTTAGTGAAACTATATATTCTGCGGTTACATCTCTGTCACTAATGCCGCGTAATACGTCTCCAGCGCTATCATAATACGATTTTATCCAATGGCGATGCATTAAACGGGCGGAGAAGCCAAAAAGATCTTCAACAAAAAGAAAATATCCTTTTGTTGTGACGGTGTAATTATAACCCCACGTATTATCTAAACCGGTTTTCGCATAATAAAAATTATAACTGTACGCATTACCTATACTAACCGATATACCTTTACGAAAATTACCAATCCAGTCTACGCGTCCAAAATAGAGAGAATGAATAAAAAATAAAATCGGTCCTATTCTGTTAGGAGATAGTTCCCATGGAGAAATTTCATGATTAATAACGGCGCTTACGCCCGGATTGTAAGTTAATTCACCGTAATCGCCTATTTCAAGACCTGTCGGTATTCGCCATGAAATACTGGGGTTACTTGATATGTAAAGACCTTCCTGTACTTCTCCCAAAACTGGTTTGTCAGAATCGGCGTTTTCTTCGTTCCAAATAAATGATTCTGCAAACCCCAAATTAAGAGTTGTACGCTGTATGGGGATATCAACAGATAATGCCGTTCTGTTTTTTAAATAATAAGGCTCTGTTAATTGCGGGCGATAATCAAAATAGTTGTCAAAATCAAAATACCAGTTAAGTCCAAAAGCCTGGAATGGCAGACCGGAATCCAGCATTAACGAAAAAGTATTACGTCCTTCCTGATCATGTTTGTAGCCTATGTCTACTCTAAACGGCTGCATTGAACCCAGAAAATTGTAATCACGGGCTTTAACTGTTAAATTAAATCCGTTATTTGAATCATATTTAGGGTACGGAAGGGCGATTATATTAAACGTATCCTCGACATATATCTCCAAATCTACGGGATATTTGCCGTCTTCCGTCAACTCGCCTATTGTATATTCTATCCTTACATCGTCTTTTAATACCCTTTCATTTACAAGAAGCTGTCTTTTATCTTTTATAAATTTTGCAAAATGTGTTTTTCCGATTATTTCTTCGTCTTTTTTTAATTCGGTTTTTGTATTTAATACAAAAGGAAGCGTTATTCCTTTTACGTTATAATTAAAAGAATTTATTATAAAGATTGACTGTTCATCGTAAATTTCATTCTGTAATATTTCATCAAAGACGATTCCATTTTCATCGTCATCATCATGTTTTTCCTGAGGAAAGACGGAAAAGCAAACGGCAAAAAAGATAAACAATATTATTATTTTTCGTAAATTCAACCGTTGAGCCCGCCCTGTAGTATGTTTTCTAAAATTTGCGTCTCTTCCGTTTTAAGAATTACCGTGCGCGCGCTTTGTTCATCCGGAACTATAAATGTTAAGTTTCCGCTTTTTTTCTTTTTATCGCTTTTCATGGCTTTTAATAAAGTTTCACTGCCGCCCGCCGCCGGGTGTGGGCAGGAACATTCATACCCGAATGATAAAATAAGCTTTTTAATTTTTTCCGCTCTTTCGCGCGGCGTAATTTTTAACGCCGTTCCAAGCTCGCAGGCGCGTACAATGCCCCATGCGACGGCTTCCCCGTGGGTAATTTTTCCCAAACCGCATGAGCTTTCAAGGGCGTGCCCGAAAGTATGCCCCAAATTTAATAACATTCGTTTTCCTGATTCGCGAAAATCCTCGCTTACTATGCCGCCCTTGTAATTAACCGCTCTTTCCACGCACTTTTGCAATGAGCCGTCTTCCAAAACTTTATTAAAATTGTTAAAATTTTCCGCTAACGGCGTTAACTGCTCAAGAAAATCATCGCCGCAAAGGACGGCGGTTTTTATCAGTTCCGCCATACCGCTTTTAATTTCCGCCTGCGGCAGTGTGGAAAGAGCGTTTAACGGAATGTATACGTTCTGCGCCGGATAAAAACTGCCTATCAGATTCTTTATATCAAAAAGGTCAAAACCGGTTTTGCCGCCTACTGAAGCGTCAACCATGCCGAGCAGGGTAGTGGATACAAGTATGAATTTACAGCCGCGCATATAAATTGACGCGGCAAAACCGGCAAGGTCGCCTATGACTCCGCCGCCGACAGCGATAAAAATTCCGTCTCTGCCTAAGCCGGCTTTGTTGGCGGCGGAAAGTATTGTTTCTACGGACTGCCAGTTTTTATTTTCTTCGCCGCTTTTAAGAAAAACGCAAGGGTAATCTGCGCCGCCTGATATTTTGGCGGCGATATAGGAAGTGTTTTCATCGGCGATGATTAAAGGTTTAAAGGAGGAGTTATCGGCTTGCAGACCAAGTTGAAGAGAAATGCTGTTAATAGCGGGAAATTCCCGGCTTATTTCTATGTATGTGTGATATTCGTTAAATTTAAATTGCAAATAACTAACCTTCCCGGCAAAACCGGAAAAAAAATGAGAGGAAAAAGCGCCTGTTTGACCGTTTTTATCTTTACTTTACCAAAAGGCATGTAATTTTTTTAACAAGTCAAGACGGACGGCGCGTAAAATTGGCGGCCGAAACACGCTCAAAATAAACGCCGATTTTACCTTAAGATAGCATAAAAAAGGGGGTGTTTCAAGGCGTTTTTGCGGTTTTTTTTTTACTCGGATAAGTTAAAAACGTGCTCTTCTATGCTGTTTAAGAGGGAATATTTTGAAAATTCGTCGATTTCCGGCTTTCCGGCAAGGTATTCCTGCCAGTTTACAACAAAGTCATGGGATGTTTTCCGGTTAAGGGGCAAATATTTCCCTTTTAAGATGTCTTCGCCGTTCTTATTACGATAAATTGCGTTCCTTTTGTAAATCACTCTTATATCAGACAGGATATTTTTTTGAGTTATTGCCAAAAAAACAAGCGAATTACTGTTAAAATAATCCTCGCAATGGAATTTTTTGTATATTGTGTAATCCCATTGATGCAGCGGAAGCCTTATCCTTGTAAGCAATTCCTGTTTTTCCATTGTTGTATTTTCTTCCGAATGGAAACGCGCAGCGGAAACCCACCGTGTAGCGTTGGATGCGCTTCTGAATTCATATTGAGCGTCAAGGGCGGTAAGGGGCGCGGATAAATCATGCCAGCTTGAAGCGCCGCATATATTTCCTCCGATTGTCGCTATGTTTCTTAATTGGACGCCGGCGATTTTTTTTAAGCATAAGCATAGGACTTCGGGCACTATTTTACCGAGTTTTATCAGTCTGTTTAGTTTTACCATAGAGCCGATTTCAAGGTACTGTTCCGTTCTTGTTATTTTTTGCAGTTCCTCAATTTTATCAATGGAAAGAAATACAGGGGGAAGGTACAGTATATTTCTGTCCTGTTTGCTGACAAGGTTAGTGCCTCCGGCAAACAAAACCGCGTCGGGAAAACGGTTCCATGCCGCAAACAACTCCTGAAAAGAAGTCGGAATAATAACCTGATTAAGTGGCGCTTTCATACAACCTCTGCTGCCGCACTGCGGCGATATTATTTACAACTTTTACAAGCCTTTCCGCATTGGTGCATCTGCATTTTATCCCGGAAAATCCGGCTAAAATTTCTTCTTTGGTGGGGTTGGGGGTGTGTTCAAGAAGGGCTTCCGTGCATAAGACTTTTCCGGCTTCGCAATAACCGCAATTTCCCAAATGCTCCTGTATAAACGCGTCCGTAATTTCCTGATACTCAACCGTTTGCGAGAAGCCTTCGATGGTTATTACTTCCGATCCTTGTATTTTAAAAGCCGGAATCAAACAGGCGGGGCTTACTTGTCCGTTAAAAATAATTGTACAGGCTCCGCATTGCCCGGAAAGACAGCCGGGTTTTGATCCGAATAAACCGAAAGTACCGCGCAGAATATCGATCAACCTTACTCCGGGTTCCGCGTTAAAAACTACGTCTTCGCCGTTTAAAATAAAATTAATTGTCATTTTGCCCCCTGTGCAGCGGTATCAATATTTCTTACGCGTAAAATTTCCCAGATGTCTTTTCTTTTTAACGGTATTGTTTTAAAACTGTGATCCATTGCCTGTGAAACAGCCTGCAAAAATGCGGCGGGTATGCATGAAAAGGGCAGTTCGCTTATCCCCTTAGGCTCGGTTAAATCCTCGGAAAAGAAGTCGATATGAATAGGCGGAATTTCGGCGGGAGAAAAAATTGTAAAGTTGTTGTATTGGTCTGCCGGAATAACGCCGTCGACATAATCAATATGTTCCGTATACGCCCAGCCCAACGCTTGAACCGCCGCGCGGGTAAGGCTTCTTTTCGCCCTGTGCGCCGAGATGATCTTTCCGCCGTCAATTCCAAGCCAGACGCCGCGTATAACAGGAATACACTCAATAAGGTCGATGGAAACTTCCACAACGGCGCAGGCAAGCCCCAATTTTGAAAAGCTGTTTATGTCGATATTTTTTCCTTCCGGCGGGGTAAATCGTCCGCCCCAAAGAGTTCCGTTTTGCGGTTTTATCGAGCGGCGGACTGTAATGGGAAGCGGGTCATGGAAGCGCTGTTTGCGGATTGTAAGACAGCATTTTTCTACAAGCTTTGTAACGGCGGTAATATTTCTGGACGCGCATGAGGGACCGCAGTCGGGGGCGTTGGAAGCGATAATACGAATCATATCCGGTTCTATGGACATGGTTTCCTTGACGATCTTAGCCCAAATTCTGGTATAATCCTCAGAGCTTGTAATGCTTGTTTTTATCTCCAGACGGCTGTCCTTTGTTAATGTAGCTTCCACGCTGTATGAGCCGTTATCTTCGCCCGGATAGAGAAGTCCGTTTCCCTGAAACCCGACCGCAATTCCGATACCTCTGGGGTTTTCGCCCCTTTCCGGTTTTTTGCCCCTGCGGCTTTTACGCAGTAATTCATAGGAAGCCCATTTGTGGTTATAATCGCCCATTTTGATTGTCGATTTAATAAGGTTTTTGCCGTGAGTAATGTGTTTTTGTTTTGCATGGGAGAGCATTATTTGGGGATCGATGTTATTTTCTCTTATTTCCGCCGGGTCTTGGTTAATCATATCGGCTATTAGGGAAATATGGCGTTCCATTGCAAAATGTCCCTGCGCCAGTCCGAAGCCGGTAAATGGTCCCTGAGGAGGAATATTTGTGCAATAAGCCTTTGCTTTCAGCGATAAATTCGAAAAATTGTATAAACCTATTGCGCCAAGACATACTTGATCCAGAATTTCATTTCCGTTAACCTCATATGCCCCAAAGTTAACGGAAATATCAATATTTGCGGCGTTTGTATTGCCGTTTTCGTTAATTGCGGATGCTATATTGATGTTTGAGCTGAAGCGTTTTGGGGTATAAAGAAAGTCTTCTTCTCTGGTTAAAATAAGGCGGACGGGCTTTTTTGTGATATATGTTCCAAGCGCGGAATGGCACGCGATAAGCGAGGGATACCATAATTTTCCGTCCATGTGAATGTTAAGGGCGGTAGGCTCTACCGCGATATAAGACGGGTCAATCTTTAAGACACGCGCTGCGGCTCTTTTTACATGATAGGGCCACTGTGTAGCCGTTCTGATAATGACAGAATCATATTTGCCGCCTTTAGGGTTTTTTATATCTTTTTCCCTGTTTATCCATGAAATCGCGCCTATGGGCTCCGCGTACCAATGTTCCTGAATGCCTGTCTTATAACTTCCGGTTACTATCTTGTCTGTAGTCTGAAATGATTCAAACGCGTCCCCTATGTTAATTTCCCGCGTCAAAACAGGTGTAGTTTCATTATCGTAAGTAAAGACCGCGTCCTCTTCATCGGCAAGTATTTCGCACCTTGTGGAGATTTCTTCCAGTTTCGCTTTATTGGGACCCAGTATTATCGCGACGGGCTCTCCTATATAGTTCAAGGTTTTATCCGCAAGAATGGGGATATTAGCGCCTTCAAGCCTGTTTTCGCCGGGTATGTTTTTTGCAGTAATAAGCGTGTAGTTTTCGGGAAGTTCCGGGACGTATATGTTTCTTAATGAACCCTTTGCTATATGCGACCTGATTGTTACCGCGTACAACAGATTGGGGGGGTATATATCTTCCAGAAAAGGGAGAGATTCCATTAATGGTTATTTTAGTGGTATTTTGGGAGAATTACAATTAATGTTTTGGGTGACAGGCGCTTTTTCGTAGGGGATTTTACCTATATCTTTAGCTATATAAAACATTCGTTTATTCTATACAATTACAAGTAACACCTGCAATAATATATTACCACAAATTTTTAGTTTTGTAAAACAAAATTTAAAAAGAAATACAAAAAATCGAGAAATACTTTCTGCAAAATAAAACAGTTTTTCACCTATAAAGCTGTATATAAAAAACGAACGTTTATTTTATACAGAAAAATGAGGTGAAATTCTTAGTACATGGAGAGAAAAAAATGACGAACAAAAAACTTCTGATTGGTTTACTGGCATTTGTGCTGGTATTTGCAATGACGGTTGTTGGGTGCGATAATGATAGTGACGACCCCGACAATGGTAACGACGGCGACGGCAGTAAACCGGGAGTGACACCCGGAAAATCTGATGCGGAATTTAACAGCATTCCGGAAATGGCGGCATGGTTAAGCGCCCAGCCAGCTAATACCGCCGCCACCGCTTATAACGTTAAGTTGAACGTGAGCGATCTTGGCAATGGTTACGGAGACGGCACACAGAAAGCACTCAGTAGCAACAGAACCAAATACGTAAGACTTGACCTTTCAGGCAATACCTTCACCAGCATTGGGAATTATGATTTTATAGCTTGCTCTAGCCTTACCAGTGTTAAGTCTTCAGGTCGCTGAGCTTGTCGAAGAGCGACCTGCTTCTTCTTGTCTTTTTGCCGCATAAACCACAAGATTTTGATGTTTTTTCATGTACTCCCATGAAAATAAAATAGACTTTATTATCAATTATGACATAAAATACAAAATAGGGAGTAAACCACCATGCACAAACAAAAAGTTTATCTTGAAACAACAATGTTTAACTACTTTGTTGAAGAATCAAAAGAAGACAGTCCTATTACAGTCGCTTTTTTTGAAGCAATCAAATCCGGACAATATGAAGGGTATACTTCTGCCTTGGATGCCTCAGAAGAAGCAAAGCGCCTTGCCGATATTTATGTACAAAATGGCATTATACCTGAAAAGAAAAACCTTGACGCTCAGCATATTGCCATTGCTACTATCAATGAAAACAGCATAATTACCCAATAAATCTGTAAAAAACGGTTTATTTATTGAATTTTAGGGGAGAGTCTATGAAAAAATATCGTGATGAAATTGCCGAGGTATGCCACGAAATTGTAAAAGACGGATACCGTTCAGGTAAAGTAACCGATGATGAAATGATGGAATTTGAAGCCGATAGTTTTGTTTCTGAATCTGAAACCCAAAAAACTTCTCCTAAAACCGTAATAATGGAACACGCAACTGCTTAAATCAACATCTCTAAATAGCATAAATACCCAAAGATAACGGACAGCCCCAATTGGCTTACGCCGTCTCTTTCGCCATTCGCACTTTCGGATGTGCCCCAAAAAAATTCGCTCTCTTTTACGCGCTTATCAGAGTTAAACTCAAATCTTTCTTGGTTCGCGCTGGTTCGTGTGGTTCGTGGTAAGAACTCTTAATTGATTTCTCACTTTCCAGCATGCCGTACTCATCAAGCACGGCGCGTAAGGTTTCTATACTGCGGTAGACGTTCGAGTTAGCGGAATCAAACTTGCAAATGGGGCGTAAATCATCAACCAGTTTTTTTGTGTCTAAAACAAACCGGATTTTTTTGGTTACTTTCAAAATACGGTCGTACTCGGTTTCCGTTTGTTCTTCATCTTTACTGATTAACGCTTCGTCGAGTCTTTCTCCGGGGCGCAAACCGATGTATTCAATCTTTATTTCTGTTTCCGGCTCGTAACCGTGGAAACGTATCAGTTGTTCCGCTAAATCGCGGATGCGCACAGGCTCGCCCATGTCTAACAGGTACAAACAGCCGTTCTCGCCGACGCCGCCGGTTTTTAAAACAAGCGAGCAGGCTTCGCTGATAGTCATGAAAAAGCGTCTCGCGTCGGGATGTGTTACGGTTACAGGTCCGCCTTTTTCTATCTGCTGCTGGAAAAGCGGCACTATCGAGCCGCGCGAGCCGAGTACGTTTCCAAAGCGGACGACTACAAAGTTAGTGCCGCTTTTCTGGGACTGCGCGCTCGCTGAAAGAACCAACTGTTCGCAGATGCGTTTTGACGCTCCGTAAACGGATACGGGATCAACCGCCTTATCTGTCGAAATATGTACAAAATGTTTCACGCCGTGTTTCATGGCGGAATTAATCAGGTTCTCGGTTCCAAGAACATTATTTTCTATCGCGGCGACGGGATTTTCTTCCATCATGGGGACGTGCTTGTATGCCGCCGTGTGGAAAATAGCGTCGGCTTTTAAGTGGCTTAAAATATAGTCAACAAAATCCGTGTCCTTTAAGTCCCCGATAACAGGCACTATAGCCGCTTTTTCTCCGACCCCTTCGTCCTGTAAAAGCCGCAATTCTTTGTCGATCAGGTAGATGGAATTCTCGCCGTGCCCCAGCAGGTACAGGCGCGACACTCCGCCCGACAGCAGTTGGCGGCATAATTCGCTGCCGATTGAACCGCCGGCTCCTGTTACTAAAACGCGTTTCCCGCGCACGTAGGAAAGGCTTTGTTTAAGTTTAATCGTTACCGGGTTGCGCCCCAGTAAGTCCTGTAAATCTATGGAGCGCGTCTGTATAAAGTGCGCGTCCCCTTCGACAATTTGGGAGATTCCGGGTAGGATTCTGATTTTCTGGAAGTTGGCTTGTTTAAGGATAGAGTAGAGTTCTTTGAGGTACTCTTTACTTGCGCTTGGAATGGCTATTATGGCTTCGTCAGCCGGGTTTGTTTTTAATAAAAGAGCGACGTCGCGGATTGGACCCAGTACCGGGATGCCGTCTATTTTCTTGCCTATTTTTTCCGGGTCGTCGTCCAGGAACGCGACTACTTCGCCGAAAATCGCCTTTGATGTTATTTCGCTCGCAAGGGTACGTCCGGCAAATCCCGCTCCGATAATGTACAGACGTTTTGATTTTTCCATTGTCTCCCCTTATCCATTGTCC
>Ga0268262_10000748_pt1 | contig 42171 bp, 51 predicted proteins | sample TergutNc150P3_FD_190354 | JGI IMG/M metagenome (GOLD analysis project Ga0268262, IMG submission 190354) | Nasutitermes corniger P3 segment gut microbial community from laboratory colony in Florida, USA - Nc150 P3 (SPAdes) (version 2) | ecosystem: Host-associated > Arthropoda: Insects >...
AAGGGGAAGCAACCTACGGTTTTGTTTTTTGAAAAAAATCCCTTCGATTGTGTTGAAATATCAGTATTTAGCAATTTTATTTTATTAGTGTAAGCATTTGTGTAAGCAGTAAAATAGGGGGAATTTTATTCTTTAAATGCGGTTTTTGTACTCTTCGGGATCTAATTCTTTTAACCGCTCTAGAAGCTTCGTCAACTTGTTGGTGCGCACACAGAAGCATGCAAAAGGTATTATCCTTCAATATGAAAAAAATCAAAAATATACATAAAAACATATTGATTAATATTTATACCCGTGTTATACTATTAAATATGAAAACAGCAATATCTCTTTCAGATACTTTATTTGAGAAAGCGGAAAAAACCGCTCATTATATGGGAATTCCCAGGAGTCGTTTATTTGTAATAGCATTGGAAGATTATATCGTTAGGCACAATGGAGAAATGATAACAAAAAAATTGAATGAAGTTTATGAAAAAATAAATCATGACGAATTCACAAGGGATTTGGATGTTGGGCTTGAATCGTTAAGGAATTTGACAAAAAATGACACGTGGTGAATTATGGCTAGCTGATTTTGGCATACCATTTGGCAGTGAACCAGGGTATAAACGCCCTGTTTTAATAATACAAAATGATTTTTTCAATAACAGCAAAATAAATACTACAATAGTAATTCCGTTAACAACAAACTTGATATTGGCAGATGCACCCGGTAATATACTTATTACAAAACGCGAATCAAAATTGAAAAAAGATTCTGTGATAACAATTTCGCAAATTGAAGTAATAGACCGGAAAAGGCTTATTGAAAAGATAACAAAAATTGATAGGACTATAATTGAAAAAATAGAAAATAATATTCTATTCGTTTTAGGAATAAGAAAAGTATAATATAAACCAACGGCACATAACATACACGTTAGGCGATATTTTTATTCTTCAAATATCTCCATCCAAAAAAAGCAAAAAAGGCTGCCCTTTCGGACAGCCTTTTTATCAGCATAAAGCAGAATTAGAAACTAAACTTGAAGTTAACGTCAAGAGCGTTGGTTTTACCCTCATAGCTATTAACATGCATAGCGCCCTCTTTATCAGCAACAAGCCTGTACCTGACGATCATACCGGTTCCATAGCTCCAGTAGGTACCTGCTCCGGTCCCAAGGAAGTTCCAGAATAACTCCGGCTGTACTGCCCAACCAACCTCTAAAGGAAGCTTACCACTAGCATCCTTACCGCCAGAGAAGTAGAAACCAACATTGGTTCTAAACTGAAGGTGTGAAGGAATTACATTGTAGAAGAAACCGGGTTCAATACCAACTTGGGTAACTCTGTCATCTCTAGTACCTGCTAATCCATAAAAACCTTTAATCCATGCTCCGAACGATCCCGGATTGAATTCAACGCCGCCGCCGAATCTCATCCTCTTGAAAGGATCGTCCGGATCAAGAATACCGCTGAAGCTTAAACCGGCTGTTACAGGACCGATAAACCATTTGCCGCCGAAATAGACGCCATAACTGCCCATTTGGAATTGAGCGGCAACTTCAACCGGCTGCATATTAAACTTGAGACCGAGGAGAGTCTTTTTCATAACGCCAGTAAGAAGATTTACAGTCTGATCGCCATCATCATTTACCCCGTAACCTTTAACTGAGGGAAAAATATTAGGCAACAAAACGCCGAATTCAAGATTTGATAGGTTGACATCGGCTAATATATATGCTGTTTTATCAACTTTAGCGAATGTTGCAGTTTCAGCCCAAGGTGTAAAGCTAAGAGGTGAACCATATCCCCATATTTGTGATGTTGGGTTACCCCAATCATCCGGACCACCACGTTGCTGGAAAAAATCAGGAGCTCTGGTAAAAGCGCCGGTTGTATCAGAAACCCAGTACTGCGTATCAGGGCTTTTATAGGCTACTTCAAGTTTTACCATTTCATTTAAAAGTTTGTAATAACCCCAGAGTCTTTCCTCATTGCCACCAGAATTTTTACCTTTGATCAATTGTGTTAAGTCTGTATAGGCTGCGAGTGCATAATTTCCGGCGTCATAAGAAATATCGCCCCAAACCAATTCATCTCTAACGGTGTCGAACGTAAGTCCTACTTTAAGCGCATCCCTAGTATACCCAATACCTAATGTGCCGTGTATTGGACCCCAGCCGCCATACGGCAGATTATACGTTGAGCCTCCGGCCATTATGTCATCCCCAGAAAAATCAACATAGGCACCGATTTCGACATTGCCGCTCAACGACCATTCGCCTTCCTGCGCGAATACTCCTGTCGCCACAGCAAGAACTAACAATACTACGAGAATTTTTTTCATTTAGAATCCTCCTAAATTTTGCAAGGGGAAGCAACCTACGGTTTTGTTTTTTGAAAAAAATCCCTTCGATTGTGTTGAAATATCAGTATTTAGCAATTTTATTTTATTAGTGTAAGCATTTGTGTAAGCAGTAAAATAGGGGGAATTTTCGGGAAGTATAGTACAAAATATTGACGAAATATAGTAAAGAATATATGTCAGGAAAAAAGGAATTGGGTACTTTATTTAGAATTGATAGAGAAATATGTACCGCAGTTTCCGGTAATTATTACTTTTTGAAGTTATAGACAAATATTTATGTTAGTCGTCATTGTCTGGTTAATGTATAAAATAGTATACACTTGACAGTATTTTTAAAAAAATTGATAATAGAATTAAGAGGAAATCAATATGTCGGATATGGTATTAGATATTAACATGGTGCCTGAAACTATATTTTCTCGCATAAAAACAGAAAAAGTAAAATTTCATGAAGAAAATGGAACTTTTATATTAACACCTGTAATTGGAAAAGAAAAAACGTTTGATCATTTAATAGGTATGTTCTCTGATGGAAAATTATCGATAGATGGTTATCTAAAAGAAAAACGACTGGAGAAGGAACTTGAAAATTGAATGATATTTATATTCTTGATGCTTGTGCTTTAATCGCATTATTATCTAAAGAAACTGGATATGAAAATGTTGAAAAGATAATAGAAAGATCAAATAACAAAGAGGCAAAAATAATAATGCATACAGTTAATTTACTCGAAGTGTATTATCATGTTTATAAATTATATGATGAAGTTTCAGCGTTGAATTTTCTTAATGAAATAAAAGAGTCGCCGATTCAATTACACGCTGAAGTAACAAATGAAATAATTATAAATGCGGGAAAACTAAAAAAGAAATATAAACTATCACTTGCTGATGCAATAGGATTAGCAGAGACAATGATTTTTAACGGATCATTTGTAACAGCAGATCACCATGAATTGGATATGATTGAAAAAAATGAAAATATCATTTTTACATGGGTTAGATAAAACCAACGGCACATAACATATACGTTAGGCGATATTTTTATTCTTCAAATATCTCCATCCAAAAAAAGCAAAAAAGGCTGCCCTTTCGGACAGCCTTTTTATCAGCATAAAGCAGAATTAGAAGCTAAACTTGAAGTTAACGTCAAATTGGTTGACTTTGTGCATAGGGCCCACATTATCAGCAACAAGCCTGTACCTGACGATTAAACCGGTTCCATAGCTCCAGTAGGTACCTGCCCCTGTTCCAAGGAAGTTCCAGAATAACTCCGGCTGTACTGCCCAAGCAACTTCCAAATCTTTCTTGTTACCGCCTGCCTTACCGCCAAGGAAGTAGAAACCAATATTGGTTCTAAACTGAAGGTGTGAAGGAATTACATTGTAGAAGAAACCGGGTTCAATACCGATTTGGGTATCTCTGCTAGAACTACTACCATCCAATCCATAAAATGCTTTTACCCAAGCTCCGAATACTCCCGGGTTGTATTCTACACCGCCGCCGAATCTCATCCTCTTGTCAGGATCGGTAGGATCAAGAATACCTTGGAAGCTTAAGCCGGCTGTTACAGGACCGATAAACCACTTGCCGCCGAAATAAACGCCGTAATTGCCCATTTGGAACTGCGCTGCGACTTCAATCGGCTGCATATTAAATTTGAGTCCGATAAGCGCTTCTTTCATAACATTTTCAAGAAGATCAACTGTACCACTATTTCCCTGTTTATGATTGGGGAAAATATCAGGCAGCATAACACCAAATTCAAGGTTTGACAGACTGACATCAGCTAATAAATAAGTAGCGTGGTCAGCCTTGGCGAAAGTATCACCCTGTTTCCAAGGTAGTGGGGTAATAGCAAGGGTTTTCCATATAAAGGCGGCTGTTCTATCAGAAGTCCACAAACCATCATCATTATCAGCGCTTGAGTAGGCTGCTTCAAGTTTAAATATGTCACTCAAAAATTTGTAATAACCCCAGAGTCGGTGTTCTTTGAGTAACTGACCACCATAGAAAGCTTCAATCCCCTTAAGAGGATGTACTTGGGCGAAGAGTGCATAATTTCCGGCGTCATAAGAGAGACCAGTCTCAAGTATATCATCTCTTTGGGAGGAGATATTAATCCATGTTTTAAGCTGATCCAAGCTATAGTTAATCCCTAAAAAGCCGTGTATTTCACCCCATCCATCATACGGCACATTATACGTTGAACCATCGACGGGTATACCACTATCTTGTGAAAAATCTACAACCGCTCCGATTTCAACCTTGCCACCCAGTGACCATTCGCCTCCCTGCGCGAATACTCCTGTCGCTGCAGCAAGAACTAATAATACTACGAGAATTTTTTTCATTTAGAATCCTCCTAAATTTTGCAAGGGGAAGCAACCTACGGTTTTGTTTTTTGAAAAAAATCCCTTCGATTGTGTTGAAATATCAGCATTTAGCGATTTTATTTTATTAGTGTAAGCATTTGTGTAAGCAGTAAAATAGGGGGAATTAAAAACAAAAAGCTAAACTAGCGATATTGTACTAGAAGAAATTTTCCGATAATCCAAAAGGAGGTTTTATGAGATATAAAGAACTTTTTACTATTTACCCGAGAAAATTAAGAAAAGTTACAGTATTTTATTATCAATGCTATGACAATAACGGTAAAAGAGTATGCGGTCATTCGACCGGACAGCGGACAAAAACAGCCGCAAAATCCTATTGTATGGATTTATACCATAGGGGGAAATTAATACCGGGAGATAAATCTGTCATGTTCAGGGATTTCGCTGAAGGCTGGTGGGACATCAATACTTGTAAGTATCTGGAATGGCGGCAAATACAAAATCCGCTTGCGCCGTCAACCATTGATCATTACAAAACCAGCCTTGAACTTCATATCAAGCCTTTCTTCGGAAAAATGAGATTAAACGCGATTTCACCCGAAATTGTTCAAAACTGGATAATGCAGCTTTCGCAAAAAGGCTATAATAATTCGTCCGTTAATTTACATATTGCAGCGCTGAAAATGATGATGAAAGAAGCTGTGCGCCTTAAATATATTTCGTCAAATCCGATGGAAAAAATCAGAAAACTTGTAGCAAATAACAAAGAGGTACAAATCCTTAAGAACGAAGAAGTACAAAAGCTTTTTCCTGCAGACTGGAGGGAAATTTGGGACAGTTATGAAATATATGTTTTTAATAAACTTGCCGCCTGTACCGGAATGAGATTAGGTGAAATTACCGGATTGACAGGCAAATATGTTTTTAAGGATCACATTCATGTTTGTGAACAATTTTCGAAACAATACGGAAAGAGGCCGTTAAAAACCAAAGATTCCAGAAATATTCCCATAACAACAGGGCTGTATGATGAGTTGTCGGTTCTTATCGTAAAAAACGGCGCGGGTTTTGTTTTTTCCAACTCAGGCGGGAAAGAGCCTATTGCGCGTAACAAAGTATACAAGGAAACAGGGAATGCCTTTGATAAAATCGGCATAAACAGCAAAGAACGGAGACAGCGCGGAATTGCCCTGCACCATTGGCGGCATTTTATGAATACTGCCCTGCTTATGGCGAATGTAAGCGCCTTGAAAGTCCAAAAAGTAACAGGACATAAATCCCTGTCCATGACAAGGCACTATGCTCATTTTGACAGCCGTGATTTTACCGAAGTTTTGGATTTCCAAAATAATCTTACAACTTAAAAATGGGAAAGCGTTTGTACGGGAACTGCGTGCCGCAGGTGAGGCATACCTTTGAATTGTTGTTACAAAGTCTCGACTATTTTGTAATGCAGGGTTAAAATAAAGTATGATACAAAAAAATGATCTGGATCGGGCCGGATCGCTGCTTGCCGGATGCAGGAAGGAAATAGCGCTTCGTATTACAGGCCAGTTGGAAATGATAGACGGGCTTCTTGTTTCGCTTATTGCGGGGGGGCATATTTTGCTGGAAGGCGTACCCGGTCTGGCAAAAACCCTGGCGGTAAAGAGCCTTGCGGAAATTACCGGTCTTGAATTTAAAAGGATTCAATTTACCCCTGATCTTCTGCCTGCTGATTTGACAGGAACGATGATCTGGGAACAGGCAAGGGGCAGTTTTTCCGTACGGAAAGGACCGGTTTTTGCAAACATTATTCTTGCGGACGAAATAAACCGCGCGCCTGCGAAAGTACAATCCGCCCTGCTTGAGGCAATGGAAGAAAAACAGGTTACAATCGGGGAAACAAGCTTTCCATTGCCCGATCCTTTTTTTGTTCTTGCGACCGAAAATCCGATTGAGCATGAAGGTACGTATCTTTTGCCGGAAGCGGAACTTGACCGTTTCCTTATGAAGTTACTTGTAGTTTATCCTCAGCCTGTAGAAGAACTTGAAATAGTAAAAAACAGTTTATCGTTATCTGCAAATTCCGCAAACAGGACAAAGCCGCTTTCGCCTGTTCTTTCCGGCGAAGCGCTTGCATTTTTGCGTAACACTGCGGATACAATTCATATTGATGAGGAAATAATTAAATATATTGTGTCGATTGTAACCGCTACAAGACCTGTTTCCGCAGGACAGCCGTCGGAAGGAGTGTATCGTTATATTTCATTCGGCGCTTCTCCGCGCGCGTCAATTGCGCTTTACAGATGCAGCCGGATTTTTGCTATGTTCCACGGGAGGACATTTGTCAGTCCCGAAGATGTTAAAGAAGCGGCGCTTCCGGTTCTACGGCACAGGATTGTACTTTCTTACGAAGCGGAAGCGGAAGGCATGGATGCGGACGCTGTTATTGCAAGAATATTAAATCACATTCCTGTCCCATAAGGAAAGCGTATGGAAACAAGCGAACTTTTACGCAGTATTACCTCGCTTCCAATTATTTCGCATGGACTTGCGGAAGAAATGCTGTCCGGAAATTTCAGATCTATTTTTAAAGGGCAGGGAATGGAATTCGACGAAGCGCGTCACTACGAACTAGGAGATGATATCAGGTCAATTGACTGGAATGTCAGCGCGCGTTTTGGTTCGCCGTTTGTAAAAATGTACAGGGAAGAACGTGAGTTGACAATTTTGATTTTATTGGACGTTTCGCCGTCCATGCACAGGGGATACATTGCACGCCAAAGATTAAGCCCGTATGAGCAGGCTCTTATTTCTGCGGCGTTAATTTCTTTTTCCGCAGAATATACAGATCAGCGGGCGGGCGCTTTTTTCTTTGACAAAGATATTGAAAGAGTTTTTCCGCCGCACAAAGGCCGCAGGCATATAATGGCTCTTGTAATGGCTGCGCTTCAGTATCAAAATAAAGTTTCACACCGCAGGGACAATTATGGAAGCAATATTTCGTCAGCATTAAAAGGAGCGCAAAGGTTTTTAAAAAAACGTTCTCTTGTAGTTTTAATTTCAGATTTTTACAGCGTTAACTGGGAACATGAATTAACAAACCTTTGCCGTAAACATGACTGTATTGCGCTTAGAATCTGCGATCCGCCTGATCTTCCGTATCCCGGATTGATTTCGCTGGAAGACCCTGAGACAGGCGTAAGAATTGAAGCGCCGGCAGGTTTGGAATCTTTTATGGAAAACTGGACTCAATGGCAAAATGAACGTTCAGCAAGCTGGGAAGCACAATGCCGGCGCAGCGGCGCGGTGTTTCTGGAATTGCCGACCACTGCGGACGCGCCTTCTGCATTGTTAAAATTCTTTGGCAGTCGAAGCCGTCAGTACAAGTCCCGGAAATAAAAATGAGAAAGAATGCGGTATTTGCTTTTATTTACAGCGTAATTATCTGTACTGCTGTTAATGCTCAGAATATGGGCGCTTATCTTATTCCGCGCCAAATATTTATCGGAGACAGAGCAATCCTAGTCATTCCATTGTCAGGAGGCACAGAGAGAACCGGAGATATTATTCTTACTCAAGATAACAGTTATCGTAACGGAAATAATTTTCCGTTACATGCAAATATTGATTTCCATCGGATTATTCTTGAGCGGCGTATTAACGGGAGCAGATTACTTATAGAATTTACTCCGTTCGTTACCGGGAAACTGGAACTGCCTGCCATTGAAATAGGCAGTGAACGTTTTACAGGGCTTACTGTAAATGTAAATTCAGTAATGGACAGCCGCTCATCTTTAATGCTTTCAGGACCTGCGGCATCTCTTGTAATGCCAGGTACAGCTGTCATGCTTTATGGAATAATTGCTTTACTGATAATTTTTATTATATTGACAATATGGTTCTTTTTAAAAGGGCGGGTCTTTTTTAAAAATTGGATTGAAAAATGGAAACGCCGGAGACTTTTTATTTCCATGAAATTAACAGAAAAGCGGCTTTACAAATCTGTTTTAAGGGGAGAAGACAAAAGAATAATTCTTGACAGGCTTTCTGAAAAATTCAGAATATTCCTTTCTGTTTTAACCGGAATTAACTGCCGCTCAATGACTGCTAATGAATTTAAAAAAACGCCGCCTAATTTGATAATGTATCAGTATAATAATCAGTACTTTTTACATAATTTTTTCTGCAGTTGCGACGAACTTCGCTTTTCCGGCGTGCGTGTCAACTCTCAGGATATAATTAATCTGTTAACCGGCCTTCGCAGTTTCCTTACGGCGATTGAAAATGACAAAGAAGAAAAACTGTCAAATACGGGAGCGGCGGCATGAGTTTTGATTTTGACAATCCGTTTTTGGCGGTTATAGTTTTTATTGTTATACCTTTTGCCGCTTTTTTTCTTTCATGCTTAAAAAATCCGTTTGTCGCTTCAATTCCTTTGGGCGCGCCCGGAGGAGTTCCGTTTAAAACTTCTCAAATGGGAGGAATTGTCAAATTATTAAAAGTGCTTGAATTTACGGGTATTATTGTTTTTTTCTTAAGCGCCGCGGGACCTGCTGTCAAAATTTCTGAAACTGTTATGTTAAACCGCGGCGCAGATATTATTTTTGTTCTGGATGTAAGTCCCAGCATGGCGGCGTTGGACATGGAAGGCAAAAGCCGATATAACGCCGCGAAATCGTTACTCGTAGATTTTATTAAAAAACGCCCGTCAGACAGTATTGGTCTTGTCGCTGTAGGAAAAGACGCGGCAATGCTTATCCCGCCCACTGTAGACAGAGAGGCGCTGCATCTCAGGCTTGAACAACTGAGAATCGGCGAGTTTGGAGACGGAACCGCTCTTGGCATGGGACTTGCGGTTGCGGCATATCATTTGGAAAAATCCAATGCAAAGCGCAAGGCGGCTGTTCTTATTACTGACGGAGAAAACAATGCCGGCGAAATTCATCCTGAAACAGCCGCTTCTCTGCTGCGCGAAATGGGAGTATCATTTTGGGTTATTGCCGTAGGTTCAGCCGGAGAAGTGCCTATAGATTATATTGATCCATACACAAGAATCCGCCGTACCGGAATGTTTGATTCGCGCTATGACACGGATAGCCTGCGCCGTTTGAGTATTTCAGGCGGCGGTGTATTTATTGCCGCTCCTTCAACTGAGGCATTTGCTTCCGCTTTTTCTCTGTTAGACGACACTGAAATAACAGTGCAGAGACAGCGTATTATACACCGGAGAAGATCGTTGTCTTTTCAGTTTTTATTAACCGGAATTTTTTTACTTATGTCTGTCAGATTAATAAAACGCCGTTTACTTGGAGCAATTATATGATTTTTAAAAATAGGCACAAGCTCCCTGCGGAACTTAACAAAAAATTAAATGTTTCATTTATATTCTTTTGTATGTTTGTTGTTTTTTCGTTATTTGCAGTTATAGATATGAGCCAAGAAAATGAATTTGTAGTTTCAGAATACAGCCGAGGACTTGACATTGTCTTTGCAATAGATGTTTCCAGAAGTATGGATATTGATGATGCGCAGACAGGAGGAGCTGTCTCCCGCCTCCAACGCGGCATTTCGATTATTAAGGGAAGCGCCGCTGTTGTTTCAGGCGCGCGTTTTGCCGCCGTTATTGGCCGTGACAGGGGGTACTTGGCGGTTCCTCTTGTTCATGACGGCGAAGCGGCCGTAAATTTTATGGAATCAATTGATGTATCGTCAATGACAGGCAGAAGTACTAATCTGGAAGCGCTTGTTGAATCGGCAGCAGGCGCATTTTTAGCTTCATCGGCGGCAAGAAAAATTATAGTCCTTGTATCAGACGGTGAATCCCATTCCGGCGTCCTTCGTAACGCGATAAACCGCTGCGTCAGAGAAGGTATTATTGTAATCGCTGTAGCAACGGGCAGTGATGAAGGCAGGCCGGTTCCTTTAGGAGAAACACAGTCTTCGGCTGCTGTTAGCAAAAGAGATGCCGCTGTTATGCGTTACATTGCGGAAAAAACAGGCGGACTTTACATTGACGGCAGCCGTGACGACGCTTCTTCTGTGCTTTTCTCCTATCTTTCTTCGCATACACATGAAACAAATTCCGCAGGGCGCGGAAACAACTCTAAGCCGAAGCGTACGTTTTTTATCATATTTGCGGTGATTGCCTACGGGGCGTATAAATTTTCCCCGCGTTTATTAATAAGAAAAAAAATGTCTCTTGTCTCAATTATCGTTGTTGTTTTTTTTCTTTCTTCATGCTCGGAAGGGAGACTGCTTCTGCTTGAAGTAAATTATCTGATTTCACGCGGAAAATATGATGAAGCGATTGTTCCCGCTCAGAAAGCGCTGAATTATGAAAATGCCGCTCCATATGCCGAGTACAGTCTTGGCTTAACATTTCACTCGCTTGATGATGATAAAGCGGCGCTGCAGCGTTACAACAATTCGCAGAAAATGCTGGATAGCCTTTCTGCAAATGAACACGGCGAATTACGTTACCGTAATTATTATAATTCAGGCATTATTTATTTTGACGAAGGAAATTTTCATTCTGCGGCGGAAGCTTTCAGAGAAGCGCTAAGGGTAGATCCTAAAAAAATAGATGCAAAACGTAATCTGGAAATCAGCCTTATATCTATACAAATGGAAGTAGACAGAAAAAACAGAACAGAGACCAAGAGCGGAACAAGAGAAATTATATTTGATTATTTAAAGCAGCAAGAACAGCAGAAATGGAAAAGCAGGGAATGGACTGCGGAAGAACGATATACAGGACCTGATTATTAATGAAGAATTTATTGTTAATTTTTTGTTTACTGATACATGTATTAACTTTATCCGCCGATGACAGCGCGGCAGTTGATATTACAGCGCATCCGTTGATACCGTTAGTTGAAACCCCGTGGACTCTTTCCCTGATTGTCGATTATCCTTACCCTGATGATATTTCTGTAATTGAGCCGCCGCTTCCGTTTTCTCTTGACCGTATTGTAAAATATTCAAGAAGATTGGAAACAAAAATTCAAACGGTTTTTGAATACAGATTCATCCCGTCGAGAAGCGGTAGTTTTAAAATCGGAGCATTTACAGTTATTTGTCCGGAAGGTATTACAAAAACAAATACGTTTAATTTGGATGTACGTCCGGTAAACGAAAAACGGGCGCTTCCTGTCCTGCGTCTCTTTTGGGAAATGAATCACAGACAAATTTCGCCTTTATCTCCGGCGGCTTCATTTCAGATGACGGCGGGAGAGAGCGCCTTGCTTGTTCTGCGCGAAAATTCTCATTTATCGTCTGAATATCCGCCGCAGGAATATTTCATGCCGTCGGTGCCTCAAGGAGCGATTCTTGCATTATTGCCGCTGTCAGAGGAAGAAAGAGCCGCAGGAATAATGCTTAAACTTTCGCTTATTCCGCTGAAGGGAGATTTACTTTTAGATGCCAGAACTCTTCAGCATGAAAATTTTATTTTTGAAATTCCGCCGTTGTTTATTCGCATAAATGAATTTTCCGCAGAATCAGGCGATATTACAGGTATAACAAGAACAGAAAATTTTAAAAACGCTGTTCAGGAAAATGCGCAATATTCTGAACTTCCTGCGAGTGTAAACATTAAAAATATTAACGCTTATAATACTTCGCGAAAGGTTTATATTATTTTGTTTTTTTCCGTAATTATCCTTGTAATTTTAACGCCGATTGTTTGTTTCTTATTCTTTAAGAATGAAAAAAATTAATTTTGGAGATATTCTAAACAAATGGGAAAACGGCGTTTCTCAAAAGAACGCCATGTATGAATGGCTTCAAAACAATAAAATTTACGATAAAGACGCCAATATGACGGAAACACATCGGCACGGTGAAAACAGGCGGCGGCTTTTAAATTCAAAACCGGACGCTATTCTGGATATTCACGGTCTTTCGGAAAAGGGCGCATGGCTTTCGCTTGAGCAATTTTTTTCAGAGGCAAAAGATAACGGTTATGAAAAACTGCGAATAATACACGGCAAGGGCAACCGTTCACAGGGCGAACCTGTTCTTTTGCATACCGTCCGGAAATATATTGAAAAATGTCAGTTTGCGGGAGAAAGCGGTTATGAAAAAGCAGTTAACGGCGGAACCGGAGCCACTTGGGTTTTGTTAAAGTAATTTACTTTTTTGCGCGCATAATCATTACATCGCCGAAACCAAGCCGTTTTGCTAGAAAATCTGCGCTCTTTTTTATCCATGCAGGCGCAAGACCTGCGGCAATGCCTCCCCATGTAGACGTTTTTTCTACTTTGAAGCCTGCTTTTTTTAACATTTTTTTCAGGGTGTGCGCAGAAAAAAGATAAAGATGATCAAAAATTGCAGAACGCCACCTGCCGCCGTAAAGATATGCCTGCAAACCGCTGATATTGGGAGTAGTAATAAAAATTTGTCCGTCATCTTTCAAAATACGATGGACTTCTTTTAAAAAAGAAAAAGGCTCGTTTAGATGTTCAATCAGATGCGATGCAAGAACAACGTTAAAACTGCCGGAAGGAAATGCAATTTCTTCCAGCGGAATGTTTCGTGCGTCAAGCTGCCTGACATTGCAGGCATATTCGGCGGCGGGAGAAATCTCTACTCCCTTTACGTTCCAGCCGCGATCACGCAGAAAAGCAAGAAGCGTTCCGGTAGCGCAGCCAACGTCAAGTACGGAAGGCGGTTCTGTTTTGCATAACATAAGGGCCTTTTCTGTCTTATAAAACCCTGAGTCTTTAAGGGCAAGTTTTTGAAGCTGTAAGAATGCATTTTCATTTTCAATTTCGTAGGAAAGATAGTCTTTTCCGAATTTACTGCTGTAACGCGCTATTATTTCGTCTTTAACAGGCTGCGGATTCATCTGGACAAGGCCGCATGATGAACAGCGGACATAGCTAAATCCTTCGCAGGCAAGAGCCGGTTTAAAAGATAAACCGCCGCAGTATGAACACGGAACAATTCCGCTTTTTCCGGCGCATACCGGCGTTGACCATGTTTTCACAATTAATTAATAAAAAGCCAGTTTATAAAATTACGGGATTCTCCCGCTAAATCCTGTACGATAATTTCCATATTTACTTGACCGCGGTTTAAAAAAAATTCGGCCGCTTCATAAGCGGGAGCGTTTGAATAAATTTGCCTTGCCGGAACCAAGCCGTTACGGTAAACCATTAAAACTCCGTCTTTTGCGGAGAAAGCTTCAAAATTAAGCGAGCCTATTTCGGAACCGTTTATAAGACAGATAATTCTATGGGGTACAAGAAAATTTCCGCCGGCAGCCGGATTTACCGCCGGGCTTACTGTATTTACAAATACCGTATATCGTCCCTGTGATAAATTGCGCGACTGAGTTACTCCCTGATCGTTTTTTAGTTCTACAGACATAATTTGCGGAGGACGGGTCTTTTGAACGGGCGTAATGATCATTGCGGGGTTTATCCAATGCCGTTCTCTTCTGTCAAAAATAATAAAATAAAAACCATTCTGCGCCGACCAGCCTGAAGTTCCCGATCCGGCGATAGGCTGTGATTTTTCAATATGCGTTAACGAAAATTCCTGATCTGAAAATTTTTTGTCTGAGGATACATCGTCGTAGCGGCTGTAAATACTGATTAATCCGTCTCCGTGATCGATGGCAGTCCATGCGCCGAGCGGGGAGGGGAGGCGGGATGCGGAATCATTCCTGCCGGCGGAAAAAATTATTTCTCCTTTTTCAGCCGCCAATATTTCTGTGCCTCCTCCAAAGACCATTCCGAGTACGGGACTGCCGTTGTTATTAGAACCAAAATTACGGATTAAAACGGCATTTTCGCTCGGCCAGCTCATTGCATCAAGGCTGACGGAAATTGAAGTGTCCGTGAACATTATAACGAACATTAAAACAAAAAAGACGGCGGCTGTAATTTGTAATATTTTGCGCATTTTATTTGTCCTCCAAGTTAAATGAAATTAATGTGGTTCCGCCGCCGGCAATCAGCATAGAGCCTGTTCTTCCAAGATAAACATCTGCGCTTTTAAACGGAGCGCGCAAAAAAACGGTATCCTGCGCATTTGTTTTTAAAAATGAAAATTTTTTGTCCTGCGGCAATTTAATGCCGATAAGTTCGTTATTCTGCTGCGGATGGGAAGTAATAAAAAACAATAACCCTTGATCTCCCGAATTATCAATAGCGGTGATTTTTCCTTCCAGCGGAATGTTAATACTGCGCCTTGATTTTATATTATAACAGCCAATTCCTCCGTCCCGTTCAAATACAATGCGTCTGTCTTCATCTATAAATGAAATACGCACAGGACGCCTGAAACCGCTTTCGAGGAATTCATGATAAACAATTCTATATTCACTGTCATTATTCCCCAGCCGTTCAAGAAAAAGAAAACGCTGAGAATCAACGCCGCAGATAATTCCAAGCCGCGAACCGTTATGGGAAATAGCGCAGCCGTAAATAATATTATAACGCGAGCCGCCCGGGTCAAAATAATATATACGTTTCCCGTTTGAATCAAGTATTTCAATAATACCGTCGAGCGAACCTGTCAATACAAGGCCTGCGGCGGCGTCTATACAGGTAAGAGGAGCGCCGAATTCATAAGTCCACAAAATTTTTCCGTCTGCGCCAATTTCAGATAACGAATTTTGATCGCTTCCTAAGATAAAAACCCTGTTGTCAAGCAAGACAGGATAACCTCTTGCATTATCAATTTTTATTACAGGTTCTCCGGAAATATTGTTAATTTCTATACTCGAAGGTTCTGCCGTAAATTCCGTCCACATATTTTCATCAAGATAAATATTTTTGCTTATAATTTTGTTTATGGCAAATTTTCCCGCAGAATCAACATAGCCGAACCTGCTGCCCAAAGTGAAGGGGAGAAGCTGTTCCGATACGTGCAAATTTTTGTCAAGAACAACAGAAACGCCTGATTCAAGCGGGCTTATCCATCCGGGAACAAGAATAGTTTCGAGCGGTACAGGTCTTGCGGCGACAAGAAAATAAATGATAAAAAGCAGAAAAATAACAAAAGTATAAACTCTTTTTTTTTGCTTTGCCATGTTTATCCCTCTACCGTATTAACAGAATTTATTATATATTATTACTTTAAAGGAGGCAAGTGTGATTGGTAAAGAACAAATGGACGCTTTGTTTATTGAAGCGCAAAAAACAGCGGTGTCGGCTTACGCTCCGTATTCAAACTTCCGTGTCGGCGCCGCGTTGTTGTGTGAAGACGGAACTGTTGTCAAAGGCGTTAATATGGAAAACCGTTCTTATGGTCTGACTATATGTGCGGAAAGAAACGCTGTAGCTGCTGCAATAACAATGGGTAAACGCCGTTTTCTGGCGCTTGCCGTTTCTACTCCGGATTCTGTTGAGCCTGTAGGTCCTTGCGGAGCCTGCCGTCAGGTAATCAGTGAATTTACAAAGCCGGATATGCCAATACGTTTCGCGGGCAGCGGACAAAATCAGGTAGATACCACGATTGGAGAGCTTCTTCCGTTGGATTCTCTGCATGATTTGAAAAATAACTGAAAATAATGCCTTTCATTAGATTATATTGACATTTGTTGTAATATATTGATATAATATCGCATGGCTGATGATGATATACTTACGCTTGAAGAAGTTGCAAAATATCTTCGGGTATCGGAGCGTACAATCTACGATTGCGCCCAAAAAGGGGAAATTCCTGCCGGAAAGATAAGAACCGCGTGGCGTTTTAAAAAATCCGAAATAGACAAGTGGGTCAACGACAAACTTACATCTAATAAATTCAATTCACAGACTTATCCGGTTAATGCACAGTCGATCCTTTCTTTGGACAGGATACTCTTTCTTGATTATCCGAGAAAAAAAGAAGTTCTCCTTGCTCTTGCGGAAAACCTCGCGGACGCTCCGCAGGTAAAAAACAGGCAGGAATTATCAATAGAGATTTTAAAACGTGAAGAACTGATGAGTACCGCTATCGGATGCGGAATAGCCATTCCGCATGTGCGCCTTTCATCGGTGACTGATCTTATTGTTTCTGTGGGAATAAGCCGGACAGATATTGTGGATTTTAATCCATTGGATGACGAGCCGGTGCGCCTTATTTTTATGATTACAGCCGCCCAAAATCAACATGCTTATTATTTACAGACGCTTTCATGGTTTAGCTCCCGCCTTAAAAACAAAGAACTGCGGGATTCACTTCTGGCGGCGCAGACCCAGCAGGAAGTTTACAGCTTGTTAACGGCGTAAAATACGCTACTCAAATAAAATCCCGATCCAGTTGCGCGGATCGCTTTGTTCTATGTCAATAAGGCCAATATCTACCTTAGCGGTTGTTTCCGCTACAAGCCATTTGGTCCCCAAATGTTCAAAACGTGCGCCGTTTCCCTCAATATCCGCAAGCCCCATAGCATGGCTGTATTGGAGAGAAACCATCATGGCTGCGCGAATATCTGCATGCGAAAGAATTATTGCCCAAAGCATGGAACGGCTGTCGCAGTCGCCCGATCTTTCGGTAACGGCGCTTACCAGATTTAAGAAATCACTTCCGTTTAAATCACGTTTGTATTCAAAACCCTGTACAAAATTCAGGGCTTTTTGCGCAAAAGCTTTTTTCTTTTCAGCAGTATCGGCATTAAATCCGCCCCAATTACGCGCAAGAGCAAATACGGGGTTTGTTATACGATCATAGGAGTCACGGTAAACAAGCCTGTAATAACGCGTCCATGCGTTCTGCCAATACGGAGATTTTGCATATAGTTGAAGTATTGTAAATTCGCGTTCTATTAATACTTGTGCGGCTTCGGCGTCATTTTCCCGTATAAGCGCATTAATCCCGCCTGCAAGAACGACAGGCTTCATCTCGCCGCGCGGATAACTGTATTCGATGACCGGACCGGGGTAGTAACGTTCCGTTACGGAAGGACAAAGTGAATCAAGCGCAGATATGTGAAGCAGTTCAAGTTCATCGCTGTCTTGCGGGGCGTAAGCAAGGGCAAGCATCATCGGCGTCCGGTTTGCAGAATTGTCAAGTTCAACACAGAAACCCCATCCGTAATTTCCGTTAAAAGCCAGTTTTATAATTGCTGCCTGTCTGTCATGGTAGTTAAAAAAATCAGTTTCGCCGCTGTTGCCAAGCCTTTTATTTATATCCGCCGCTAGTTCCCTGATTGTTGCGAATCTGCCGTTATAGATTAAAAGATCAAACATTGCATCTGACGGACCTTTAAAGGAAAAACGGTCCCTGCCGTCTCCCTCTATTAAGTCATACCCTTCCGGAAGATCTATAAAAAATCCCCATGTAGGCGAATAAAGCGATTCGGAAAAAACAAAAACAGGAACCAACAGGATTAATAAAAATATACGTTTCATGATATTATTATCGGGTATTGTGAAAAATTTGGATATACTTTATGAAGATAATTTGGTGATAGTTATCAATAAGCCGGCAGGGCTTGCGGTACAGGGCGGAAAGGGAGTGAAATCATCGCTCGATAAAATTTTGGCGGAAATACGCGCTCCTCCTCCGTTATTGGTACACAGACTCGACAAGGATACATCGGGCATTATTTTGACGGCAAAGACAAGAGAGGCAGCCGCAAAATTTTCCCGACTGCTTGGAACCGGCAGACAGTCTGTAAAACAGTACATCGCAGTTTGCTCGGGATGTCCCGCAAAAAAAGAAGGCGTTATTACTTTGGAAATTCCCGTTCACGGCAGTATGAAAAGCTCCGAAACGAGTTACAGGATAATTAAGAGCCGGAAATTACCTGATATGGATTTTTCTGTTCTTGAACTTGAGCTTGGTTCCGGAAGAATGCATCAAATCCGGCGTCACCTTGCCATGATTGGAAATCCCGTACTGGGAGATGACAAGTACGGCGATTTTACGCTGAATAAAAAATTGCGTAAAACAGGCGTTAAGCGCCTTCTATTACATTCGTCACGGCTGATTATTAAAGATGAGATTAACCTTAATCTCAGCGCGCCCTTGCCTGGTTATTTTCACTCGTTTCTGGATAATAATGACAATGACGCCGGCGGCAGTGTTGTCATATCCGCTGATTGACATAAACAATTATTTTTTTCACAATTATACAAATTATGGATGAAATCCCTGATATTCCTGTATCTCGTACAAGGCTGGAGAGTTTAAGTACCGCTGAGTTAATCAAACTGGCAGACAGCTTCGGTATTGACATTCCGCATGGGCTGGAAAGAATTTTTATTATAGAGGAACTGCTTGAGTACTCAAATACGGGTATACAGGAAAAAACAGATGATTTGGAAATCAATCCCGATTATACGGAAACGGTTGCGCTTCCGAAACAGTACAATATTTCCTATATAGAAGTAATTATAAGAGACCCGTTATGGGTTTTTGTTTATTGGGAAATCAAGGTTCATGACAGGGAAATGCATGAGCACGCCGACGATTTTAAAGGCTATTGCCTGAGAGTTGTTCCGTTAAGCGAAAAAAATACGGAATTAATTGATGCATCCTTAACTGTTCCGATTAATGCGTATGACACGGCCAGATATTTGGGTTTTGCAGAACATTCTTCCAAATCGCACGGACGCTATATTATCAAGCTTGCCGTAATGCGCGGCAATTCTGAATTGCCTGTTGCCGAATCAATGCCGTTCTGCCTACCAAAATTAATCGAAAATGAAGAAATTAACGCCATGAAAGAAAATCCGTTATTCCGCTTTTCGGGAGTGCAGGATTTATCAATAATTAAAAATACAGACAGGCAGTCAAAAATCAAAAGGCAGTAACTATGGAATTCCGTTATGCAATTTCCCTTGTCCTTGAAGCCCATATTCCGCTTGTCAGAGAATACAACAAAGATGATGAGCTGTCACAATCCGGCGAAGAGGGCCGTTTTTTTGATTATGTAACGGAAACTTTTATTCCGCTTCTTGAAGTATTTGAAAGACTGGAAAATGATCATGTGCCTTTCCGGCTTGCTCTGGCGATTTCACCTATTCTGTGTTATATGCTCAATGACGAGCTCCTTCAAAAAAAATACCTTAATTACATTGACAAGCAAATTGAATTCGGCAGGCAGGAAATTGAACGTACAGCCGGACACAATGAATTAAATAAACTTGCGCAGTATTATTACAACAAGATAGTAGACAGAAGAATAGCTTTTACGGAAAGGTACGAAAAAAACCTGCTGAAAGCAATTGATTTTTACAAACGCAGAGGAAAGGTAGAGATTCTTGCAAGCTGCGCAACCCATGCTTTTCTGCCGTTTATTAGTCATAATCCCGAATCAATTCAGGCGCAGTTTGAAATACCTGTCTCAGGCTACCGCCGCTATTTCGGAAGCTGCCCTCAAGGTTTTTGGCTGCCGGAGCTTGGCTGGACATCTGCAATAGAGCCGTATTTGCGCTCCTATAACTACAGCTATACAATTGTAGACAGCCACGGTCTTTTATTCGGCAGTCCTTCGCCGGAAAAAGGATGTTTTTTTCCGGTAAAAACACCTAATGGTACTTTTATCCTTGGCAGGGATTTTTATTCTATTCGGGAAATAAATAAAATGGCATCCAATGAATTGTACCGCAACAATGACCGTGATGTGGGTTATGAACTGCCGTCGGATACCGTAAGCCAATTTTTAAGTCCGGAAGGAGAACGGCGCAGAACAGGGTACAAATACTGGTCGCGCGGTAAAGACGGCAATACTGTATATAATCCGCAGACTGCTTCCGTCCTTACGGAACAACACGCAAGATTATTGCTGGAAAATACAATTTCCCGCCTTGAAAAAGCGTCAAAGTATATGGAAGAAGCGCCGCTGTGCCTTTATGCGCATAATGCGGGAAGTTTTGGCCATAACTGGTACGAAGGTCCGCAATTTATCGAAGCGCTTTTCCGAATGTCGTCAGGCTACAGGAATTTGCAGTTTTTAACGCCGAGCGAATATATTTTTAAGCAGGAGCTTTCTTCCATGCAGGTTACTGTTCCTGAATTTTCTTCCTGCGGCGAGAACGGTTATGCCGAAACATGGCTTGATGTTTCAAATGACTGGATATACCGCCACCTTGCGCGCGCAATGGAAAGAATGATAGAACTGGCGGAACGTTTCCCCGATGACACCGGCATTAAGGAACACGCGCTGAATCAGGCGGCGCGCGAGATAATTATTGCGCAATCTTCCGACTGGTCGTCCATGCTGTACAAGCAGGATTCTACTGAATTTGCGCGTAATCAGGCGGAAAATGCGCTTCGTAATTTTACAACCATATATGAAGCTCTGGGCAGCAACTACATCAGTACCGAATGGCTGACCACCCTGGAACGCAGCCACAACATTTTCCCGAATATCAACTACCGCGTTTTCCGCCGGAAGAAATAATCTGTATTGTGTGTTATAATCATATTATGGGAGATGAGCAGTATGACGATCCGGCCATACTGGGAATAAAACGAAAATTAACTTGGAGGTTAATATGACATTTAGCGAGAGGATGAAGGATGTACTTGAACAGGGATGGGCGGCATCCAAAGATTTAGCCGCAAAGGCAGGAGCTAAAGCGCAGGACCTTGGCGAAAGGGGTATTTTGATGCTGGAAATCAAACAACTGGATAATCAGGCGCAGAAACTCCTTACACGTCTTGGAAATGAAGCCTATATCGCATTTACAGAGCATGATAAAAGCATTGTTGAACGTGACGCTGTAGAAGTTAAAACAATTCTGGAAGAAATTGCCGTAGTCAGGGATGCTATAGAAAAAAAGGAAACTGAACTTAAAAACCGTAAACAGGGCTGAAAGTCAGCCTAACAGTTGAAAATCTCCTTGATCTTTTTTGGTTTTTTTTATATATATGAGTTAAGCGGGCCGTTAGCTCAGTTGGCAGAGCATCGCCCTTTTAAGGCGGTGGTCGGAGGTTCGAATCCTGCACGGCTCATCTGTAATTCGCTACACTATTATAGAACATCTCCGTAACACGGAGGCGCAAACTCATTGTTTTCATTATAGACCACCGTCAGTCTAATATTAATAGAAAATTACGGGACAAGTTTTGCCTAAAGTTGAACTATATGTTCGGCGAGGTGTTGCTCTTATGCGGAGTGTTGCATGGTTTCTTTTGGCATTGTATATTTAAAAAAGGGGAAAGAAAATTAAAATATTTCATGCTTTGTTTTCATTGCTGTTTTTATTCTATGTTCTCCCGTTGCAGCCGCAGGATAAGGCAGTAAATACAAATTACGGGACAGATGAAAAACTTTCTTTTGTAGGCATGACGCTTGCGGAACTTATTGAACGTTTCGGAGTTCCAAAAACGGTAATTGCCGCAAGAGGCAATGAACTTTGGCAGGATGATGTAATCTTCCGGTACAATGACGGTGACTTTTACATTTATAGCGACCGCGTCTGGCAGGTTAAGTTTGTGTCGGCGCTGGGTATTTCAAACAAAGATCTTAAACCGGCAGTATTACGGGTGCTTGGAAACAATGCTGAAGATATGGGAGACTACGTACAGCTTAAGATTTCAGGAATGAATTGGCCCTTAATGTTAAGGGTTAATTTTAATAATTCGGGACAGGTAAGCGCGATATATTTATACAGACCCGATTTTTAGGGAGAACATTTACGAATAATAATTATTGAGGAAAATTATGGCAAAAATATGCTTATGTCTTACTGCGACAACCATACAACGAAATCTTGAAATCCTGAATAAATACCGTCAATATACAGACGTTGCGGAATTACGAGTAGACTGTCTGGAAAGCGACGAACGTCTGTATATCCGGCGTTTTCCGGAACTTGCAAGACTGCCCGTAATACTTACAATCAGGCGGAAAGTAGACGGAGGCTATTATACTGGCGGCGAAGGCGCAAGAGTAAAACTGCTTGCGCGCGGTCTTGCTTATGCAAATGCCGACAGCAGGTTTAATTTTGCATACGTTGATATTGAAGATGATTTTGACGTGCCAAGCCTTGAAGAAGCAGCCCGTACTTTCGGAACCAGAATAATACGTTCCTTCCATAGTGTAAACGGAGTAATTGACAATATCGCTGCAAAGATTAAATCCATGCAGCGATCAGGAGATGAAATTATAAAAGTCGCGTTTGCTGTTAATTCTGCCAGTGATGTTTTGCATGTTCTGCAGTCATCCAAAACAGCCGCAAAAATGGACAAAATCGTAATCTGCATGGGATATTACGGTATTTATTCAAGAATCCTTGCAGAAAAATTTAATTCCTTTTTAACATATTCAAGAGCGTTATCTGAAGGCGAAATTTCAGGAGCGCCGGGGCAGCTTGATGTAAAGGAACTGGCGGAACTGTATCGTTTCCGCACAATAAACAAAAAAACAAAAATCTACGGACTTGTCGGTTATCCGATAAAATCAAGCGTCAGCCCCTGGTTTTTCAATACAGTTTTCAAAATAGAAAACACAGATGCGGTATACGTGCCCTTTCCGGCTGACTCTTTAAACGATTTATTGGATGTTGCCGAAGAACTGAACGTTCAGGGACTTTCGGTTACAGTCCCATACAAGGAATCAGTTCTTGCAAGACTTGCGGGACGTTCGGTGGCTGTGCGATCTATCGGCGCGTGTAACACTATATACCGCAATGAGGGCGGTTGGTACGGTGAAAACACCGATTGCGTCGGTTTTTCAGAATCGCTTTTGGAATTTATTAACAGAAAAAACCTTAAAAGGCAAAAAGTTACCATTGTAGGCGCAGGCGGCGCTGCACGCGCGGTAGCTGCCGAAATCTTCAGGCTGGGAGGACAAGCTCTCATTTTAAACCGTACTGTTCATAAAGCAAGGAATATTGCATCTCAGTACAATTTCCGCTGGGGAGGACTGGACAGTCAGGGAATAGAAAAAATACATAAATATTCAGATGTAATAATACAGACAACTTCCGCCGGAATGGAAGGATATGATAACGCCGATCCTCTTGAACTGTATACTTTTACAGGTAAGGAAACGGCGATGGATTTAATTTACACACCGCCTGAAACGCCATTCTTAAAAAGAGCCGCCGCCGCCGGCTGCAGAATTATCAATGGCCACGACATGGTAATTCGCCAAGCCTGCCTGCAATATATGCGTTTTACAGGAAAGGAAATTCCCCGGCAGATTTTATCAATGATAAGCACAACAGGAGTCAGTAAATGGAACAAGATTCAAACAGACTGATGAAAGAAGCCGCAGGAAAAGCCTCAGTTGACGCTATGGTGAAAAGCGGCATGAAACTGGGTCTTGGCACAGGTTCTACAGCAATACATGCCGTACGCAGAGTCGGCGAACTGTTAAAGCAGGGTGTGTTACGTGACATCTGCGCTTTTGCTACAAGTTTTCAAACAGAAATAGAATGTGAAAAACTGGAGATTCCGTTTTTTACGCTGAATTCGCGCCAGCTTTCAAGCGGACTTGATTTAACCATAGACGGCGCGGACGAAGTTGATCCAAAAAACTTTATCATCAAGGGCGGGGGCGGAGCTTTATTGATTGAAAAACTGACGGCTTATGCATCGTCATTATTCGCTGTAGTTGTGGACGAATCAAAATTAACTGAACGTTTAGGCATGGGTTTTCCGGTTCCGGTAGAGGTTATCCCAGAAGCGAGAGTACAGGCGGCAAGAGCGCTTGAAAAACTTGGCGCAGTTGTTATGCTTAGAGAAGCGCTGCGCAAAGCCGGTCCTGTTATAACCGAACACGGGAATTTAATTCTTGACATTCGCTTTGACTCTCCTGTAGATCCTGTGATAATGGAAACTGAACTTAATAAAATACCGGGCGTAGTGGAAAATGGGTTTTTTACAAGGAATTTGCCCGTAGTTTTTATTGCTCATTCCAATGGGACGATAGAAACAAGGAGAATCTAATTATATGACTCTGCCTGCCTGCATACAGAAGATGTTGCAATGAAAGAAGAAGATGGTTATTATTGGTTAGTGGGATGAAATGCAGGAATTGGAGAATTCTCAGCAACACGGAGACTTCGATAGACTGACCGCTCACGCTGTTTAAACGGAGGTTTATTTATGGATAACCAAATGAACATATTTAAGAAACATTTTGACGAAATAACAAGCAATGAATATATTGATGATGAACTCTACGGAAAATACGATGTAAAACGCGGACTGCGCAATGCGGACGGCACAGGCGTATTGGTCGGGCTTACACGCGTCGGTGATGTACACGGTTACACCGTTGAGAACGGAAAAAAAGTCGCTGTTCCAGGCAAACTTTTTTACAGGGGAATTGATATCGAAGACATTGTTGCAGCCGCCGGAAAAAGCAACCGTTTCTGTTTTGAAGAAACAGTGTATCTTCTTCTTTTTGGCAATCTTCCCAATAAAAAACAGCTTACGGAATTTACCGCTCTTATCGGCAATAACAGGCTGCTGCCGAAAAATTTTGCAGAAGATGTAATAATGACAGCGCCTTCACGCGACATAATGAACAAACTGGCTTATTCGATACTTGCCCTGTATCCCTACGATAAAGAACCTGAAGACCTGTCGCCTGAAAATGTGCTGCGTCAGTGCATGGAACTTATTGCCCGTTTTCCGACAATCGTAGCTTATTCCTATATGTCCAAAAAGCACTATTTTGATCATGAAAGCCTTGTAATCCATCTTGCAGACTCCGCCTGTTCTACCGCAGAAGCCCTCCTTTCTCTCATAAGGCCGGATCAAAAATACACCCAAGAAGAAGCGCAGCTTCTTGATTTGGCGCTTGTTCTTCACGCGGAACACGGCGGCGGAAACAATTCAACATTTACCGTTCATCTGGTTTCCTCTGCCGATACTGATACATATTCTACAATCGCCGCCGGCATCGGTTCTCTGAAAGGCTTCAAACACGGCGGAGCAAACGCCAAGGTTATAGGCATGATGAATGACATCATGAAAAATGTTAAAAACTGGGAAAGCGAAGAAGAAGTATCAGCCTATCTGATCAAAATCATGAAAGGCGAAGCGTATGACGGATCGAAATTGATTTACGGTCAGGGACATGCGGTTTACACCATAACGGATCCGCGCGCCATTCTGTTACGCGACAAGGCTGAAGGTCTTGCGGAAGAAAAGGGTTTTAAAAAAGAGTATAACCTTTACCGCCTTATTGAACGGCTTGCTCCCGTAGTTTTTAAGAAAATCAAGGGGTCTGATAAGGATATTTGTACCAATGTGGATTTTTACTCCGGCTTTGTATATAAAATGCTGGGGATACCTCCGGAACTTAACACTCCTATTTTTGCCGTCAGCCGTATAGCCGGCTGGTGCGCCCATCGTATGGAAGAAATCATTACCGGCGGCAGGATTATTCGTCCGGCTTACAAGTGTGTACAACAGCAAAATGAGTATATTGAAATAGAGAAAAGAAAAGAAGGCATAATTTCATGGCTCAAAGAACTTTTGCACTGGTAATAAGCGCAATTATTTGGAACCTTTATAAACTGGGTTTTTAAAGATTACTCATCAGCTTCTTGAATCTTGAACGATTCGCGCGCCTTGATAACATCGTCCGCAATACGGCCTGAAATCGGCGAATAATGGCTGAACGCCACATTGAACGAGCCGGTTCCCGATGTAATTGAACGCAGGTCTATCGAATAACGCAAAAGTTCCATCTGAGGGACTTCGGCGCGTATTTCCGCAATACCGCCGGCTGAATCCTGACCTAGTATCTTGCCGCGCTTGCCTGAAAGGTCGCTCATTACATCGCCAAGGTACTTTTCTTCGACAAAAACCGTCAGATTCATAACCGGTTCAAGAAGCGTCGGATTTGCCTGTTTCATAGCGTCGCGGAAAGCGTTACGCGCGGCAAGTTTGAACGACAATTCATTGGAGTCTACCGGGTGATACTTGCCGTCCACTACCTTTACTTCCACGTCTACAACGGGATAACTTGCCATACTACCGTGCGCCATTCCTTCAATTACGCCCTTTTCAACGCCTGGAATGTAGTTCTTCGGGATAGCGCCGCCGAAAATCGCGTTTATAAATTGATATTTCTCGCCACGCGGCAGAGGCGCAATTTCGAGTAACACCTTGCCGTACTGACCGTGCCCGCCCGACTGTTTTTTGTGGGTGTATTCGGCGCTTGCTTTCTTGGTAATTGTCTCGCGGTACGCCACTTTTGGAACGCGCGTCTCTACTTCGATTTTCTGGTTTGCCTTAATCTTCTCCAATATAATATTGATCTGCAATTCACCCATGCCGGAAATAACTGTTTCCCTTGTTTCAGTGTTGTAATGATAACGGAAGGTTTTATCTTCTTCAGCGGCGCGCACAAGGAATTCGCCGAGTTTATCTTCGTCTTTTTTTGCATTCGCGCTGACAGCGACAGAATAAACAGGCTCGGGCAGGCGCAGCGGCGTAAACAAAGCCGTGTCCGCCGCAGCTAACGTATCGTTGGTTTTTAAAGTGGCGGATTTGGCGATAATACCCACATCGCCGGCATTAAGCTCTCTGACTTCTTCAAGTTTCTTGCCCTGACATGTATACAGTTTTCCGATCCGTTCTTTTTTGTTTTCAGAAACATTAACCGCTTCGGTATCAGCCGCAAGTTTGCCCGTAATAACTTTTATCCATGAAAGTTTTCCGGAGAATTGATCATAGTTTGTCCTGATAACTAATGCAGAAAACGGCTTGTCAGGATCAATGGGAACCGGTATTTCCTTGCCCTCAGCGTCAAGCGCCGTGTCTTTTGCTGTCCGCGGATTCGGCGCCGCATCGGCAATAAAATCGAGTAACGGAAAAAGACCGGAGTTTTTCAAAGGCGCTCCGGCAAAAGCGGGGACATACTTGTTCTGCGCAAGAGCCTCGATGAGTCCTTTTTTCATTTCGTCGGGAGAAAGGGAGCCTTTTTCGATATACTGCTCCATCAGGCTGTCATCACCCTCAGCAGCCGCTTCAATCAGTTTTTCACGCGCAGCAGAAACAGCGTTTTTAAACTCGTCAGGAACGGCAGCCTCTTTTTCAAGAGCATCGCCCTCCGTAAAATACGCTTTTTCGTGTAGTACATCTATAATACCCTTAAAACCGCCGCCGCTTCCCATAGGAAGCGATATAGGAACAGGCTCTACCTTAAACTTTTCTTTTATATCAGCCAGCGTTTTGTTGAAATCAGCCTGATCATTGTCCAGCTTGGTAATGAAGACTCCCTTTGGTTTTCCGCTTCCTTCCAGATTCTTCCATAGTTTGACGGTCTCAATTTGAACGCCGGATTTTCCGTCTACCATTAGAAGAGCCATTTCCGATGCCCGGAAACTTAAAATAATAGAGCCGTTAAAATCAACCGAACCGGGCGTATCAAAAAAGTTGATCTTAGTCCCATTGCGCTCAATATGTCCCATTGCGGCGTATATTGAAATTTTACGTTCAATTTCTTCAGGAGTTGAATCGCTGGTTGTTTTTCCCGATTCCAGCGTCTCTGCCCTTGGAATAACGCCTCCGGCAAACAGTAAATGCTCAAAAAGTGTGGTTTTTCCGGTTTGTCCGTGCCCGGCAATAGCGATATTTCTGATTTTATCTGTTGAATGGCTCACAGAGGCTCCTTTTGGAAATATTTTCCGTATTTTTGTCTTTCTATGATATTTTGACTTGATATAACCTTATTGTCAACAAATATTTGGTATCAATAGACTTGTGCATGAATGAGTGATCGAACATAATAAATCATGAAGTCTATCACCAAAGAATTATGGTTTAACACAAGAAAACCGCGCGAATTTATTAATATCACAGATGAAGTCGAATCTCTTTTGCAGGAATCCGGTATTCAGGAAGGGTTATGCCTTGTCAACGCTATGCACATTACCGCCAGCGTTTTTATCAATGACGATGAGTCCGGTCTTCACTACGACTTTGATGTTTGGTTGGAAAAACTTGCCCCTCACGAGCCGGTCTCCGGTTACCGCCACAACACCGGCGAAATAAACGCCGATGCCCACATGAAGCGGCAAATCATGGGACGTGAAGTGGTCGTCGCTGTAACAGGCGGCAGTCTCCACCTTGGTCCTTGGGAGCAAATTTTTTACGGCGAGTTTGACGGTCAGCGCCGGAAGCGTGTTCTTGTGAAGATTCTGGGAGAATAATTAAAGCGCCCGTAATGGGGCGTGATGTTGATTTGGGAGTGAGTTTCAGATATAGTAAATATTGTCATTAATTTAAGCCGGCGTGGCGGAATGGCAGACGCAGTAGACTCAAAATCTACCGTACGCAAGTATGTATGAGTTCAAGTCTCATCGCCGGTAATTCGTAACTCCTTATGTAGTAAGGAATTACGAAAGGGCTACCCTACGGAGGGCGCTCTTAATCATTGCGTTATACGAAAACGACACATAAAAACGACACATAGAATCGTTTTTCAATGCCGTTTGCAAGGATTAGAGAGATGAAAAACCTTCCGTTTTCCGTATTTAAAAGGGCTGACCGTCCATGTTATTCGGTGTCATTTAAAAATGAAGCGACCGGGGAATATTATCCCGCAATCAGTACAAGACAGAAGACCGAAGCGGAGGCGATAAAAACAGCCTTCGCGTGGCTGCGGGACGGGATACCCAAAAAACTGACGCCCGTCAAGCTTCAAGACCTGTCTCTTAAAGACACGGTTAAGAAAATCAAAACGAAAACTGAGGCGGAAATCCTGTTAAACGAAATGAAGCGAAACGGATGGATAAAAAGTTATGTACTTAAAGAATCACCGGCGGCGCAGGATTTTACCGCTTATTTATCTGACTTCTGGGATTGGGAAAGATCACCGTACATAAAAGAGAAACGGCGGAGAAACCACGGAATACACAAAGCGCATTGCGTACGGCAGGGGCAGGCGGTAGCGCTTTATTGGAAACCTTTCTTCAAAGACCGTATATTAGGCGACATAACAGCGGCGGACATAGACGCTTTTATTAACAGCATCGGCGACAAACCGGTATCAGCTTCCCGGAAAAACCTCGTGATACTGGCAGGAACAAAACCATTGCGATGGGCTTTCTCAAAAGGGAAAATTGAAACCGATCCGACAAGGGGACATATTCTTTTTTCCAGCGATGATAAAGAACGGTATGTGTTATCACCAACCGCAGCGACCGCCGCCTTCCGTGTCGAGTGGAAAGACGAGAGAGTTAAACTTGCCAATATACTGGCGGCGGTTACCGGCATGAGGCTGGGTGAAATCATAGCCTTACGCTTTCAGGACTTGGGGCCCGACTGCCTGTATGTCCGGGGCTCTTGGGGAAGATTGGACGGTTTAAAACTTCCAAAAAATAACAAGCCCCGGACTGTAGAGCTTCCATTCCCCGATTTATTACATGGACTTATTCAACAGGCAAAACAAAGCCCATGGGGAGTATCCCCGGACAGTTTTGTTTTCTGGACAGAGTATAAAGCCGGAGTTCCCATGCAGGGACAGCAATTTGTAAAAGAACTCCGAGCTTCGTTAATTAAAAGCGGTTTCTCAAAAAGCGAAGCGGGGAAATACGTGTTTCACGGCTGGCGGCATTTTTACACCACATACCTCATGGGGAAACTTGAAAAGAAACTTTTGAAATCGCAGACAGGACACCTTACAGATTCAATGCTTGCTCATTACGGGGAACACCAGACAGAGAGCGACCGGAAAATAATACAGACAACGGCAATCAATACATTCAGGGAGTTGCTACCTGATTTACGGGCGGCGGGGGAATAATGTATTGAATAGAGATTCAAAGAACCCTATAACCTTGTTTGCAAGTAATCCATGGTTTTCTATAGATTTTGATATACTCAAGGATAAAGGTATAATTAAGCGTATCGGCAATAAATACCTATGGACAAAAAGTAAAACAAGCCTTGCTGAATATTTCTGCAAGAACAGAGACTCAAATAAAACATATACCCCCGGTGGTTTTTGGGCTCCGATTGAATATTTTTTTTTGATAAATGGTAAACCGATAAAAAGAGGTTCATTGAGAAAGCTTGCCGGTAAAAATGCTAATTTGTTAAAACCAGATAAATCAGAGGATTTTAAAGAGATTAAAAAGATTGTGATGGAATATCGAAGGGAAGTTGAACATCAGGAGAAAGAGCAAAGAAAACTACAAGATAAATTACAATCCATTGCGGAGATAATTAATAATGTCTATGACACAAGAGATATTAAAACATTACTGGCAGCCAAAGAGAAAATACAAAAGATTCTTGCTTGATTTATCGTTATGCGAAATGTGGACAATTAATTTTCTATAGCGTGTATTACTGTCTATGAGACGAAATAAATAATATTTGTCTAGACTCAAAAAGTGTAATATCTAATACCCTCTAAATGTACCGTGAAAAATAGAAGTGCGGAAAAACAAATTAAGGGGTATACAATGACAAATACTCAATCAACAAAAGAAGTCCTAAGCCGGAAAGAAGCGGCGGCGTATCTGGGCGTTTGTAAAACAACGCTGGATCGACTTTCTATTCCAAAAACGCAAATCCGGCGCAGGGTGCTGTACCGAAAAGAAATAATCGACAAATGGCTTTCACAGCATACAGTGAAGGACCCAGCATGAAGACAGGCATAGAAAAACAAATTGCCGGATCAATAGCAAACCGGCTTCTTGAAAACATCTCAAGAATTAAATACGGGCAAGTGGCTGTATCCTTACGGATTCACTCCGGGCGGCTTGTAGATATTATCTATACGATTACGGAATCCATGCGGGATACCGGAACAAAAGAGGCTGACGCTGGGGAAACCACTACGGGGCAAGGCGATGACAGCTAAAGTGATTAAAATAGTTATCGGCAATCAGGAAATTTTTCTAGACAAAAAAGACTTGAAAGGACTTGATCTGTCCAATTTAAGAATAAGCTCTGGCGGTTACGCGATGATAGGTGAGAAATTGTTACACCGTATTATTATGAACGCTCCTGAAGACATGGAAATTGATCATAAAAATTTAAATAAGCTGGACAATCGCCGTCAAAACCTGCGGGTATGCTCCCATTCTGAAAACATGATGAATCGAGGCAAGCAAAAAAACAACAGTACCGGATTTAAAGGTGTTAATTTGGATAAGGGACGCAAAAGGAAAAGATTCCGAGCGAAAATTACGGCAAATAAAAAAAATTACTGTCTGGGTAGTTTTAAAAAACCTGAAGCTGCCGCAGCGGCGTATGCAAAAGCGGCAAAACTACACCATGGGCAATTCGCAAGGGTTGCGGAGGGGAAAAACCATGAAACATAAAAAAAACCCCCAACTCCGGGCAGGATATTTAAGGGGCTGTAAAAGCGGTTTTAAAATAATAACCAATTCTAAAATAAAAAACAATGCCCCTGTTCATAAGGTAAAAGTAAAATACACGTCGCGCCGTATGGTAATGAAGGAGAAATAATGCCAACTAATTCATTTGTTTTTTATAGGTCATTTTCCGATGTGTTAAAAAAATTTTCCCCAGAAGATTTTAAAACAACAATTATTGCTTTAACGGACTATGCTCTGGACGATAAAGAAACAAAACTGTCCGGGGCACCTGAAACAGCTATGATGTTTATGAAGCCCCTCATGGACAATAACAGAATAAAGCGGTCAAACGGGCGAAAAGGTGGCAAACGAAGCGGCGAAGCAAGACGAAGCAAAATGAAGCAAAAGGAAGCAAGTGAAAGCAACTCGGAAAAATTGCGAAACAATGGAAATGAAGATGAAGAAATATCCTGCGATTCTAACGAACCACCTGATGAAGAAACATCTTCAAAACATAAATCAAAGGAATTAACCTTGCAGGAGCGTAAACCTGTAAACGATATGGAAAGGGTAGAAAAAGCATACCTTCAAAATTGGGATACGCTCTATTCTCAAAATAAGGTTAAAACGCCGGACCCGGTTATAAACTGGGGTCAGACCAGAAGCCTATTAAAAACCCATTTAATAACTCGGTCGCCAGAAATAATTATTCAGGCGATAAATGACGGTATGAAAGACAAATTTGTTATGTCTGGTGGATATGCTCTTGGAACAATACTTGCCGCCCCGGTGCTTAATCGACTTATAAATGCCGCTAGCGATCCGCCGGACGGCGCTAATAACAAAAAAACCCTGTCAGGGCTTGAATCAACGTTTTAAAATGGAAAGGGTTTGAAATTAAATGTGTCAATCCGCACAAAAGTCTGTATAAGAAAATTGCATTTAAGATCAATGGAATGGAGAAACTATGAGAATCCCAGAGTCTTTCATAAATAAATTTAATAAGGAAAGCGAAAATATTGCGTGGGGGGAAATTATTATAAGGGCCAAATTCCAAAATGGGAAACCAGTATTTTTCTTTGATAAACATACATCAGAAAAATACATACCGGATAGTATGTATGCCAATATTGATTCATGTGCTATGGAGGCAAAAACGGATTAAGCGGCATTATTGAGAATAAAAACAATACCGTCTAATTATTTATTGAAAGTCTTTATCGACCAGGAACAACCGGCAATAAAGGCTCCCAAAAGGAGTCGTTATGAGTCGGGAACATCTACAGGTTAAAGACCCCGATGTATTAGATTATTTTGTCGCTTCGCTTCCTGAAAAGCCGTATTGTACTAACAGGCTCGGTGCGCTCATTATTCAAGAGAAAGCCAATGCACTTAAAAACAAATACATACAGCATAATTCACCTTATGAATGTTACTGGTTAGTCTATGATGTTGACCGACCGACTGCCATTATCGACTGGCAAGATGCAAACGCTCCCACTCCGACAATAATCGCGATGAACCCCGAAAACGGACACGCCCATTTATTCTATGGTTTACAAAACCCGGTATTGACCGCTGAATATAACCCAAAAGTACACAAAAGCCCGATCCGTTATGCCGCTTCAATAGATGTGGCAATGACTAAAAAACTGGAAGCCGATCCATGTTATTCAAAACTCATTTCAAAAAACCCAATCCACAATTATTGGAAGGTGAGTATATGGCAAAACGAGCTATACGACTTGCCGGGGTTGGCCAGTCATCTTGACTTGGAACCTTACACGGACAAGAGGATTGATCTTGAACCTTTAGGTCTTGGCAGAAACTGTACTCTTTTCAAATACACGGCAAAATACGCTTATAAGTCATACAGAAAAGGTGGGTTTCTTAATAACGAATTTTACTGGTTCGATGTGGAAAACTATGCCAAAAATTACAACATGAATTTCACCCCTCCACTGCCATTGAGGGAGGTTTACAGCATAGTAAGGTCTGTCATCAAGTGGACTGCCGCAAAACATACCCAGAACGGTTTTACGGAAATACAGAGGCGAAGAGGACTTCTCTCTGGAATATCACGAAAAGCGAAAGCCGGTGAACGGAGGGAAAGGATTATTGAATATATAGCTTTATGCCCATGGGTTTCCAATGTTGAACTTGCTAACATTTTTGAAGTTTCCATAAGCACTATTAATCATCTGAACTTAAAAAAGGGGTGTGTGCTTGGATTAAGTACCCATACAAAGCAGTAATAGGCTTACATCTGATATGGTTCGTTGCAGTTGGGAATTCTGGTTTTTATACAAAGCAGTAATAGGCTTATATCTGATATTTCCCCAAATTCCACCTCACCGAATTCTCTGATTAAGGCGGCTTACATCTCCGCCTTGAGGCGGACATCCGTTTGATCAACATACCGACAAGGTATCGGAATTATCTAAATTCATATAGTTTTTGTCTGTCCATGGCTTAAATGAGACTGGAGCATATCTGACCTTGCCCCGGAAATAACAACCTTTTAAATCGCTGTTTTTCCCATATTCAATCTTTGTTAAAATACTGGTTTTACTAAATGCCAATAAAAAAAACAAGCCTGGGCGTTATCTGACCTCCACCCAAGCTTTAAAACCAAACAACCTACACAATTCCCCATACGGAGAAACATGGACACTATATCGTCTTGCCAGCAAAGAAACAAGAGCTTTTCAGATTTTCTTTTCTTCCAAAATTTAATGTTGATAGATTTGGATTTATTTGTAATAATTTAACAAGACATTTACCAGTAACAGGTGTGCTTCTTAATGGGCAGCCAAAGATTCCGAGAGATCGGTGTCTTTGGCTGCCTTTTTATTTGGGGGAAAACATGGGCAAGACAAGTAAAGCAAGTGAAACAATGGATATTTTTCAGGCTTCGTAATTACTGTAAATAAACCGGACGTATGCCCGGTGATTATATTTTAAGGAGTTGCAAAATGGAAATTTGCGATGAGATTAACTTGGAAGAAAAAGATGAAAAGATTGATAATCTTTTTTTCTTGATGATGAATGGAAAATCCGTAACAGCCAACATTAAAACATCGAGGGGGGATTTTAAGGTAAATTATCCTAAACAAAAGGGGGTTATATCTATTGGATGCCTTGCGGCGTTAATGCGGGGTGGTATGCCGCCGTCCGCTATTGACGCTTCAGCAGAATACGAAATTCAGAAATGCGCCGCTTTGGACGTAATAATTGTCAGCGGTCCAGAATGGTTTGAAGACGCAAAGAAAGATACTAATTTTTCATGGATAAATATGCCTGATTCCCGCTTTGCGGACGAAGTATACGCTAAAGTTTTATCCTTTTGCATGGCAGTACGGGAAAAGTTAAAAGGAGATACAGAACAGGTATCCAAAGGCACTACGGAATAATAATGGCGCAAGGTACTGTTGGATTACGTTTTAATATTGACACCTCACAAGCAAAAACCCAAGTCGAGGATTTAAGTAAAACTATCTCCACCCTGAATGACGAGATACGCAAGGCTACGGAAGAAGCGACAAAAACAGGGGATTGGACTTCTGTCGCCAAACTGTATGAATCTCTTAACAACGTTACGACCGCGCGCGGATCGATTATGCAGCAGGCGAAACAAGTGCAAGGCGACCAAGCCCGTGAGAATATGAAAAACGGCGGTATATTCGGCGGACAAAACGCATGGATAATTCAAACGGCGTTAAACCAGTTAAGCAGGACTATTATAACAACCATTGAGTCCGGGTTTAAGGCGGCGCAGCAACGGGCAAGCGGGGATTACGCCGGAGCCGCCGTAACTGAAACAAGAACGGAAGGGGAATTGTGGGGGCAAGGCATAGGCATTGGCGCGGGATTGCTCTTAAACCTCATACCGGGCGTAGGAACCGCTTTAAGCGCGATATTAACGCCGACGTTCGCCGAATTCGGGAAATTGATAGGCGGAAAAGACGCGAGAGAAAATGCACTTGCCGGAATTGTAACCAGTGGACTTACTGATTCTAACGCTGGCAGAATTCCAGAATATTACACTTACAAAGCAGCAGTTGCTGGTGCGATGGGCGACAATAAGATAGATTCGGATGAATTACGAACATTGATTACAGTATTAAGGAATCTTGCAGACGTGCTTGGGAAAGGCGATCTTTTCAATGGAAAAACAAATGAAGATATAAATATTTGGATAACAAAGGATTTTTAATATTATTAATATATAGAAAAAATAAAAGTATATGTTCTTCCTGCTTGTTCTATCCCTTTAAGGATTATTGTTCTATTGTTATAAATAAACATTGTTTGTATTTTATCTTCTGCCACAGGATAACCTAATTTATATTGATCTAGCAAATTCCATAATCCGCCAACAATTGTAACCATTTTCTCAAAATCATCGCTTTGCCAAACAAATGCGACAGCTTTAACACTTCCATTCTCAACAATCAAACCTTTCTGAAGTAATATACCTTTTTCAATTTCTCCTGTTTGCCGATAAGATTCTCTATCCATTCTGCTAAAACCTTCTGGTACAGGTTTATTTAAAAACGACGTTAGTTGCTCAATAGGCTTATTTGTAAGACCCGGTGGAGGGGTATTATTCTGCCCGAAGACGGCCACGGCGACCAGTAGAAAAAATAATATTATAACCTTCTTCATGCTTGGTTCCTATTAGGATAATATGATATATTAGAATTCACGGTAAAACAATATGGAAGACAAGAAAGAAGCACTTATCAATATAAAAGATCAAAGGCGTGAAGCATTAAATTATCTGGGGCTTGAATTTCAAGACAGAGTAAAGGCTTTAGGCTATGAATGCTTAGGGACTTCTTTTCAGGGAACCGACACCAAAGACGTTATGCTGGTATCCCTCATTGTTGCGGAAAAAGGTTTTGACATAAAAAGGAAGCCTGACGGCATGGATTGGGCGTATGAGATGAAGAATTATTACGATAACCATATCTATCCGTGGGAAGAAGAAGGCGAAGAAGAATCAGGATCGCCGGATTCTTTTAAAGTGCAGGATTGACCGCATTTAAGGCATTTGCCTCGCCATTGGTCATCTTTCCGCACATCGGAAATTTTGAAGGTTACCGGACTGTCGCACTTTGGACAACTGCGGATTATTGTTTCATTAGGGCGATTTTTTAGCATTTTATCCCTCCTATGAGAAAGTTTGTTTGTGGTGAATAAATAGTATCATAGGGGGGATTTTTTTGCTCTATCTTACGGTAAACCCTTGAAAGTAAATTCCTGCTCAATGATAGCTCCAGCGACAAAGAGAAGGGCAAAGATAATCGCCATTTTTTTCATTGACATTATATTTTGAGTATAACCTGAAAGAATTATTTTACAAGGTAACAAATACCCTTTCCCAAATGTGGGAATGGAGCCCATTATATTAGTGCCGGCACTTCATTTAATTACCATTTTTTTAGAGAGTAGACGCCTTTAATTTACAGGAAGCCTCAGCAGTCAGTAGGTAAAGTGTAAAAATCATAATTTTGATCACGGCTCACCTATTTCTTCATGGATATATTTAATTTTATTGTGAACCTTGTAAAACTCGGAAATATCCTTATTCGGGGTATTATTGACATTCAAGCATTTCTTAAAAAGAAACACAGGAACAAACAGAAAAGGAAAAATAAATGTAAAAGACAGAACAAACCTAATAAAGGCTTATAGAAGGGTGCAAACTGCCCCGAACGTGAAAAACATTAATAAGGCTTTCGGAGCTTACTAAAAGCCCTCTATAACTTAACAGAGAGCAATTTAAAAACAACTCTGGATTGATATGTTTACTGATAGCAGAGAGATACCTTCGTAGTATCGGTTTGAAGCTATGGACAGACAAAAACTATATAAAACTATATGTTTTAATTGATTTTTTTTAGTCTAAAAACAAGCCATGGACAGACAAAAATATGACAAATTCACACGAAAATGAGGCGATCAATGGGTAGCGGTACGGGCGGGCTATATACGCCGGAAGAACGGTTAAATTATATAGACGCTTTTATCAAAGTAAATCAGCAACCTATTGATCTTGATTTTTGGCAACAAGAATACAAAAAGTCCCAAGGCTGTACAGCCTTGACAAACCATTGGCAAATAAAAAGGCTATCCGTATTACTGTTTGGTGAGGTTAAGCCCTATAAAACCCGTCTTGACGTTTTGCCTGATTTACGCGATATTATAAGTAAGCGCGGGAGCGCCGAGAGAGACTGCCATGCGGGACGGGTAAGGGCAATGCCCCCAGCCGTCAACTGACCAGCAGCCTCTTTTTTTATGCCTTTAAGTCCACGTTGACCGCTTCTATCGAGTATATTTTATTTTGTAAGTCAGCCCCTTCATACTCTTTGACGGTTATTTTTACAACCGTTATTTTCCCGTTGTATTCCATAGGCGCAAATAAATACCGTCTGGCTTTTAATCCGGTGTTGTCTTTATTTAGGTTTAACGCAAACTTCTTTGGTAATGCCCTGCAATTCTTTATTGTCAAAAGTCAGGTAATGTGTTATATTTAATGTACGGACGCCTAGCGGGACGGATGTAGAGGGTCGAAAGACACCACGCTGTCGCAGACCAGCGTCCTTTTTTTTATCGCACAAGATCAAGCGCTTCAATTGAGTACAGCTTGTTTTCCTCTGAATGATATTCTTTAACCGTAATCTTTATTATTGTAATACGTCCTTGGTATTCCATAGGCGCAAATAGATAACGGCGTGATTTTAACCCTTCATTGTTTTTGTTTGGATTTAACTCAAAAAGCCATGGCTCTATAGCGTTTGAAAAAAACTTGTCTATGTTAGCCGCAGCGAGATAATGGGCTTCCGGGCTAAATGAGGTATGGACCGCAACACTACTTACCAGTTTTCCCACTGACCTCCGCTGTAACCTCGCGGTAAGTCCTGATTTACTGGTAAACGGACTATTTTCGGCAATCTCTTTTAATATGGCGGTTGCTTCTCTCCGGTTTTTTGCCACTCGGATAGGCGCAGCCATATCCGCAACTTCCTCTGGTGTTCCCCAGTAATTGGGGTGAATCTCTTTGACCTTTTCGTGGACTGTATCCCATTTTTCGATCATATAAATCTCCTTTTTGAAAAATTAGTTTTCCTTACAAAAAGACTTCCGGAGACTATCAGGTACTTTACTATAAATTTTATTTTTTTTTCTGTTTTTTTACAGGCTCGTTTTTACTTTCTTTGGGTTTGGTAATTTCGTTTTTCTTTGGGCGACCTTTGCCGGGAACTGCTTTAAGAATATCCAATACTTCGGGCGCATATATAGCTTCTTGAGAAATAGGTTTTATACCGAGCCTTGTAACTCGTTGTCTTAAAGTATTTACCGGAACACCCAATCTTTTTGATATTTCGGAAAGTGTAAATCCATTCATTATCATAATTATAATATATAGCATAAAAAATAAAATGTAAAGTAAAAAGTACATTTTGCTACACAGTTGTTAAGTTAATACACAAAAAATATTCAAAAAATGTAATAAAAAAAGTACAAATATATTGACATAATGTAATTATATAAGTACAATTATAATATAAAGCTAACGGAGGTAATGAAATGACAAACAGAGAAATGAAAAGCAAAGTTGTAGTTTTGGGAAACAGACTCACTTCCCGAATGAGCGGGGATCGTAAAGCGGCTTTCAAAAAAGCATGGGCGATCTGTAAGGCTGGCGGTCTGGAACTGGCGGTAAAAGGTACATCATTCGGTACAAGGCAGGAAGCCTTGAAACGGCTTGCCGCTTACAAGCCTGATCAGATCAGGGCGGTATTAGTATCAGAGCCGGAAAATCCGTCAGACCATGCGGCGGTTGCTGTTATGGTAGGCGTTCAAAACGGACGCGGTTTGTATCGGCTGGGTTATGTTCCCCGTAATATGGCGGCGGTTGTTACGGCTATGGGTGTGAAGCTTCCGGCGTTACGTGTAGTGTCCGGCTCATGGGGTTTTACAGGACGTACAACCTACGGGGCGCGGATTGCCCTTGCGGTGTAGGAAAAAAGAGCGGGGAGTATATTACCCGTTCCAATAAAATATTTTTAGGAGAGTAAAAATGCACGTACTAATAAACCTACAACCAACGACAAAAGAGGAAATGATCCACCGGAACGTTTTCTCATTTGTCAATACCGGATCATCTCCGCGCCTGTACAATTTTTTAACTAACTTGGGGTTACTTAATCCAAAGTACATAAAGGCTCCGATCAAGCACGCTGAACTATTTTGGGATATTGCCAAACAGTTTCACAACGCCGGAAAAGACGTTAAAGAAAAGCTGGATCCGCTTTTTCCCATTGAAAAACGCATTATCACGCTTTAGGAATTATGGAGGGAAAGATGTTGTTTGAATATCTGGGCTATGCCGTCTATAGGCTGGCTATAAGTAGTTATCTGGTAACCGGCCCCGGCTTCCGGGGCTATGTGGCATCGGAAAGCGAAGCCATAAAAATAATTGACGGCGTTATTGCCTGGCACTGGCAATGCGAGGAATAAGGCAAGGGGGAATCATGAGTAAAATCACATTTGTAGAAAAAGATGAAAAAGACACTGAAGAATTCCTGCGGCAATACCACATAAAACATGTGGAAGGAGATTTACAACTTGAAGGCTATATCCTGCTTGGCTGGTATCAAGGGCGAAAAGGAGAGATATGTAATTCTAACTGGACAAAGAGTAAATACGGATTAATAAGCGAGAGGGGAATAGCGGCTTATCTCCCGAAATCAGGATCGCGAAAGGTTTACATTTTTAGTACCCATGCAAGGTACGCTCCTCACCCCGATCCAAAATGGGATAATAAACGCTGGACTTATTTTGCCGAAATTGACAATTACCAATGTAATAGCTATGAGGAAAACGGATGCGGTAATAAAGGAAATCATCAGCCGGAAATACCTCAACAAAAATCAATGAAAAAAATGCTGGAATTATTTCAACAGACAAAACCAGATTCATACAAAGAGCGTTATCCACAAAACGCATGGATTTTATCTGTCCCTTTTTGGTTGTTTGATGATAAACAAGATATGCGCCCTCTGTATCTTTCAGGGGGAAAACCGGAAGAAAAAGGAGTTGAATCATGAAAGCCTTATTATCAGAGCTTGACTGCTGTATTAACCGCGCCCAGCTTGCCGGGGCTAACCGTATAAAATCCCAGTCGGAATTCAAAAATTATCTTTTGGAATTGGGTTTAAACAAATACGAAAAATCCATACTGCCGCTTGAAACTATGGAAGATTACCCACTCCATGCCAGAGATAAAATAATACAGTTTCCCGAAAGGAAGGGTGGAGTATGAAAAAATATGTTTTAAGCATACCGGATGCAATAAACGACCGTATAACAAAAGCACACAAGCAAGGCAAATTCTCCGCGCTTCCCACATCGCAATTTATGAAACAACTTATAACAATGGGATTAGAGGAATACGATGCGCAATATAAAGTAGAACAGGCAAGAAGGAGAATCCGCCTACAGGTTGCTGGTTACAAAACAGCACCGGAAGTGATAAAACACATGGAAACAAAGATTATTCCTTTCCCCGGTATTTCATTATCTGAAATAGACAATTTTCAAGATGAGGTTGATAATTTTCTGTATGAAATGGGGTATATGAATTAATCGTTGTAATATTTCGGGGCTTAACCCTCTATACATTTACCATGCCCCGGAATTATCATTGAGTAAGCAGTAACCACATGGAAAAAATCATCCTTAAACTTGACGAAGATAATTTTCCACAACTGTTAAGCCGATACAGCCTTGATGCGATCAAAACAATGGCCATAAATATGGCGTTAAAACAGTACAGCGAGCGCCCAATAACAGCGGCGATGATGTATAGCTGCCTTGCGACTTTTGAAAGCGATCTGGAAGAAATGTTTCCAACACCTTAAAAAGAACGACATATAAAACGACACATAGAAAGCGGTTTTTAGTATGTCTTAATACTCTTTAATGTTTTTGTATACTACAATTTCTCTTGAATATATCCCAATTTTGAGACATAATAAGCTTAAATAACACGCAATAGGAGAAAAGAGGCTAACTCAAAATCTACCGTACGCAAGTATGTATGAGTTCAAGTCTCATCGCCGGTAAAAGTATTATGTTTGTCAGGAGAAGATGGTGAGTAAATATAAGTATTCTGAGCCTATCCGATTTTTTGTGTAAATGACAGAATATCATAAGAACGAAACTCGTTCTTTTCCAAACTCAATAGCAAACTGGTTAAGAGCCTGCCCCCATTCCCTTATCGGCATAGTCCACTTTTCCG
>Ga0268262_10000749_pt1 | contig 42139 bp, 36 predicted proteins | sample TergutNc150P3_FD_190354 | JGI IMG/M metagenome (GOLD analysis project Ga0268262, IMG submission 190354) | Nasutitermes corniger P3 segment gut microbial community from laboratory colony in Florida, USA - Nc150 P3 (SPAdes) (version 2) | ecosystem: Host-associated > Arthropoda: Insects >...
GGGAATGTGAGGGTAGCGGGGCTGGGTTTCGCTTTCAAGGGGCTATATACAGCTATGCTTTCGGGTGGGGTGCCGGGGTTTTTGCTCCGGATTAGCGGCAATGAAAAAAAAAGCGGATATGGGCAGACAAAAAAGCAAGTGGTGATTTTTCATTTTTCTTGGCGTTTGCTTTTTTGTTCAGCTTTTGTATCAGTGATTATATTAGCTATCTATTCCAGAGCAAAAAGGGCGGCAGTAATGCGTTGGGAAAATGTGAAGAGATTTTGACTCAATCTACTCTTGCCCATTCGGGCAAAGCCCGAACCGCCGAAGGCGGTAATTTGCAACAATTCAAAATGCCATTATGCGCTATTTGTTTGAAAATGCAAAAACGGCTTTAGAAGGGCTTTTAATGCGTTAAAGGTGAAAATGATACGGCAACGGCTATTGGCGCGGTTCTATGGGCTTCTATAAGCGTTTTGGAAGGGTTTTAAGATGGGGTATGCAAGGCAAAAAAATCAAGTTTTGATAATGCGTTATGTGCAATGACATAAAATTGACATCAGGAATGACATCATATTTTTTGTATAAATGTGAGTAAGTATGATTAAATAAAATTAAATATGAGAAAAATTATTGACTTAATTCCTTATGTAGTATAGACTTATGAGTAATAAAGCATACATATGAGTAAGCCTGAGAAAGCTGTAACGCTGTACCAAACAGCGTTACAAGTATCGAGTCCAGAGCTTTTTACAGTTGTAACAGCCTTGAAAGCGTAACGTTTGAAGGTACGATCGCTTCTGGCAATTTTAATTCGAGTTACCCCCCCTTCAACGGAGACTTGCGCGACAAGTTTTACTCAGGGAACGCCAGCGGCACGCCAGGGACGTATACCACAACCACGCCCAGCAGCACGAGTGCGGTTTGGACAAAACAACCGTAGCATATGAAGAGGAATGAGAGCAAGGAAGGCAAAAACAATGAACAGTGAACAAAGAAAAATGAGCAATGAGCAGGGAGAAGAGAGCAATGGACAGTGAGCAAAGAGCAATGAAGGAAATGTCAGAACAAGTCGGAATGACTGCCGGTACGATGGAATGTAAAAGTACCAGCCATAGGGTCAATTTCATAAATGAGTACCCAATCGCCCTCGATATGGCAGTCAAACGCCCCTTCCCATTCGCCATGAAGCGGGTGGTTACGGCGTTCAGGAGGCAGAGGTTGTTCGTTGATGATCAAGCCCATTACCTTGGTAAGTTTACGAATATTCTTGCCACGCTTTTGCATATTTTTGCGTTCTTTTTTGAAAGGTACTGTAAACCTCGGTTTGAGCATAGGTTAGTCGTCCGAGTCCAAATCCACCAGCATTTCTTCAAGAGAATTGTACAGTTTGGAGGGAATTTCGCCACTCATCATCGCCCTGCCTTCCCGTATAGCGGCGGCGGTTTCAGCATTGGGAGTGTGGCTTTTGGCGCACAGCGGACATTCGCCTTCAAAATCAAGTCCGTCATCTGCGGTTACCTTTGGTTCAGTAGCCGAGGTAAAAGTGAGGATTACCTTTCCTGTAGGTATCTCAGGCGGAACTTCAATAGTAATCAGGCGGCTGGCCGGTATTTCAATCGTTTGTTCGATAGTCATGATGTAAGTGTAGCATGAGAGGAAGACAAAAACAATGAAGCATTTTTTATTTTGTTTTTTAATAGCCATGCCCTGTTTCCTTTTTGCCCCGCGAGCATTCGCGCAAACGGCTGACAGAATTGAGCGGCTTTTGGAGCAAGAACAGGTGAGCTATCGGGACGCGGCCCTGCTGGTGCTGGAAGCGGCGGGGCATTTAGACCCGGCAAGACAAACAAGCGCGGATGAGGCTTTCAGTTTCGCGATGGAGCGCGGGTGGCTGCCAAAAGACGCAGAAGCGAATTACGACGCCAGGCTCAACGGCCTTTCCCTACTTGTGATGCGGGCTTTTGACATAAACGGCGGAGCTTTCTATTCGCTTTTCAAAACCCAGCACTACGCCTACCGCGCGATGGTCTACAGGGGCATCTTACAGGGCCGCTCAGATCCGCAAATGTTCGTTTCGGGGGACCTTTTGCTTTACACGGTGAACAGGGCATTGGAAATAGGGAGCGGGGAATGAGAAGAATTTTTGCGCTGTTAATTGTTACATGTCATTTGTTATTTGTTTCCTCGCTCTTCGCTGTTGATGTGGGGGTGGTGCTGGATCAGAACGCGGAATACTCCGGTTCAGGCGGCGATACGGCTTTTTCCTATAAAGGCATACTTATTCCCCGTGTTTCAGGGCTGCTGGGAAAGAACGCCGAGTTTCTTTTTTCCGCCGGGCTGAACTATAAAAGCGACCCCTGGGCCTTTGTTCCGGAAATATTGCAGGCAGGGATTACAGGAAGGTCATGGGGTTTGGAATTCGCTTTTGGGCGCATGGCGTATTCCGACCCCCTGGGCTACATCGCTTCCGGCCTTTTTGACGGGGGACGCCTTACTTTTAACACAGACACCGGAAGCTTCAGCGCCGGGGCGTGGTACACCGGCTTTCTTTACAAGAAACGTATCTCCGTCGAAATGACGGAAAAAGAACGGGGGGCGAATAACGCGGTGTTAAACTACGGCGATTTTGTTAACAGCTTCTTTGCCCCGCGCCGCGTCCTTGCCGCCATTGACTGGGTACATAAAGGGCTTTGGGACAGGGCGTTGGCAAAGCTTTCCCTGCTGGGCCAGTTTGACCTCTCGGATGATAAACTGCACAGCCAATATCTGACCGGTAAAGCGACAGTGCCTTTCGGGGCTTATAGTTTTGACCTCGGCGGGTGTTTTGAACTTATCGAAGTAAACGATGACATCGGTTCGGCCTTTGCCGCGGAATTGGCCTTCACATGGAGAAACCATGCCCACTATCTTTCGCTTGGGGCAAAGTATTCAAGCGGTGGAAGCGACAGTATAGCTCCCTTTTCACCTTTAACTACCAATGCTCCCGGACAGATGTTAAAGCCTAAATTTTCGGAAATCACGGTGCTTTCACTGGATTATACAGCGCGGCTGCATGAGACATTTTCCGCAGGGCTTTATCCGGCTTATTTTATACTCAACGATTCACAGAGCGTGAAAGATAAACGGATGCTTGGGGGAGAAATCTTCGCGGCTCTTTATTGGAGCCCTGTACCGGATATAAGCGTAAATCTTGGGGGAGGCGCTTATATGCCTTCACTTGGGGATGTTGCGCCTGAAGATAAAAGCTACTGGCGGGTGGAGCTCAATGTCATTTTATCGTTGTTTTAGCAAGGAGATGAAATTATGAAGAAGGCGATTATTGCATTTGTTTTGATACTGGTTGGCGTAAGCGTATTTGCCCAAAACGGGGTGATAAAAGAGCTTAGCGGGCAGGTGGAATTGAAAAGCCCGGGTTCAGCCTCATTTGTCGCGGCTAAGGCCGGAGATATTGTTAATCAGGATACGGTTGTTTCTACAGGGTTTAAGAGTACCGCGCTGATAGAAGTAGGAAGCACAGTTATTACCGTGCGCCCCTTAACGCGGCTAACGCTAACTGAGATACGCGCTTCATCGGAAAGCGAAAGCCTGAACGTGAACCTCCAGAGCGGGCGGATACGGGTTGACGTTAACCCGCCAGCCGGAGCTAAAGCTTCAATGGCGGTAAGCAGCCCGAGCGCTACCGCTTCGGTACGCGGGACGAGTTTTGAGTTTGACACGCGGAACCTCCACGTAAACAGCGGAAACGTGATATTCAAGGGGACACGGGGGGAAGCGACGCTTATAACTGCCGGATTTAACAGCTCAACAGGGCAGAACGGGAGCGCCATTAACCCGCTTGACTTTGGAGCCGCCGCGTATAAGCCGCAAATGCCTATAGGTGGATCGCAGTCATACACAGCTCCAGCCCCAATTACAACCGTAAGCGGTGGAGAAACACCACCTTCCGGTCCCAGTAACCCAACCAATCCGACCAATCCAACCAATCCGACAAACCCAACTAATCCAACAAACCCGACTGATCCAGGGACTCCTACCAATCCTGGTACTCCCGCTAACCCAGGCGGGCCAGGCGGAGGCGGTGACAATACGGATGTAGGAGTGAATTTCAAATAAAGGGACTTCCTTTAGGATTGGCCCGTTGTTATTTGTTTTTTATCGTTTCATTGAAAATATACTGAAAGTGTGTTATCTTCTGTATAAGTGTATACCAGGGAAATTCAAAAACCTAGGCCTTCTCCGGTGGAAAACGGCACGCCGCTTTATGGCACTTGGACTCAGGCCTTTAACAAGGTGGATCTTTTAAGTGTCCGTAAACCTTACTCAATCCCGCTGCCAGATATAATAAAGGCCCTTAAAATAAAGGAATGGGAATCTTTTATCATTCATGATGACCGTTATTTCCTTCAAATCCGGTTTTGCAATATGAAGTACAACCGCTTTGCTCTTGTGATAATGTACGACTGTGAAACTAACGAGAAGCTGGAATTCCTGAAAGTCATCCCAGGGGGCGGCTGGCGGATGCCCCTTTCTCTTGATAATACTTCGGTGGATAGTCGGTCCGATGGTTTTTTTTTAAGAATTCATTCCTGGCTTGATATAAAAAGCGTTATGCTGGAACTCGATATTAAGAGTACACGCAAAAGGCCGGCGTTTACAGCCCAGATAGCTCTCGATTTTGCCGAGGGGGAGCCCACACCCATGGCAGTAAGCCTGTTGTTTTCAGAGCAGCGGAATATGTGCGCCTATAAGGCGATGACTGTGGTAAAAGGGGACGCGGTAGCGGGGGGAAAGCACATTCATTTTTGCCCCGATAAAACTTCCGGGCTTTTTTGCGATTTTAAGGGGTATTACCCGCGAAAGAAGTACTCAACCTGGTGTTCCGCCCTGGGCTTTGACGGTGAAAACCGGCGCTTTGGTTTTGCCTTTGGAGAAAACCAAACTAAAGAGCCTTATAGAAACAATGAGAACGCCCTTTGGATTGACGGCAAACTTACCCCTATGCCGCCGGTTAAAATTACCAGGAACGTCAAGGATGAGAAGGATTGGATAATTCAGGATATGGAAGGTATGGTCGATTTGGTGTTCAATCCTAAAGAGCCTGAAAGGAGTATAGGGAAATCAGTTTTTTCCAGGTACATAAGCGTACTCCTGGGTCACAATTACGAAAATTCTCTGGGGTGTTTTAACGGCCTTTTGGTTGACGCTGACGGAAAGGAGCTGCCGGTACGAAACGCCTGGGGAATAGGGGAAAAACTCTTTTTACGGATTTAAAATGGCAAAAAAAGCGGCGATCTATGCCCCGGGTGAATTGGATCGGGTGCGGGAAAAATTAGGACCTCTTGACGCGAATGAAGCAAAAGCTATCGCTAAAAAATTGGGCGGAGAAATAGGCTATGAAAGGACAGAAGATGAAGAAAAAACCCGACAACAGGGCGGCCGCCGTGTAAGACATGAAAAGGTAGATGTCAGAATCGGAGATCGGCCCGGATATTCCGGACGCCGGCTGGAAACGCTTTCAGAGTTTGATGATGATGCCGATAAACCGGCGAAGAAAAAATCCGGCCGCGGGGAAGGGGCAGATTCCGCTGATGATCCGTCAGTGCCTGTTAAGGCCAGCTACTGGGAACGAATAAAAATGGACAGGTTAGCCGGCCAGCCTGAGTTCGAGATAAAAACCCCAAGCCAGGTTTTTTATTCTATGGTTTCACTCTTTACCGATGTTGTTGATTATGTAAGCCCGGTATTTGTAACACGCCGAATGACGGAGTATTACAAAAAAATCGAAACTCTGGTTATTTCCACCCGCAATATGCTCCCGCGGAATAATCACAAGAGGAACGAGAAGATGAAGAAAACCTCTCCGGCAGCGTATTCCATTCTTGATGTAATCAGATATTGGGACATAGAAAAGATCTCGGCGGATCTTGCAAAGATACAGGCTCACCCCAAAAGCGCGAGGGTAAGCGATTTTACCGACATACTCCGGACGATTTACAAACCCCTTTTTATTTTGGGCAGGCTTAATATGGACGCCCACATCCGCGGCGCTTACAAGATTCTGTATAAACTGCTTTTCGTTGAAAATTCGGCTGAGGCACAGAACAAATATCAGGAGCTGGTCCGCTCTGCGCTTATCGCTTATTCGGGAATTCAAAAGGATGTTAGCTACCTCCTCCACCCCCTTCTTATGAAATTAATTTCCCCAAGTTTTCTAAGTTATAATAGCTTGTTCACCGAGCGTAAAAACCGGTATATGGCCTTTCTTAATGTAACCGAAGATGTTCAAATAAAACCGGATATTCTGAATTTACAAGCCGATGCCGGCGATCCCAATTCTGTCGTCGAACAACCCCCTCAGGAAGAAACAGTTCAAGCGCCCAATACGCCGGACTCGGAATCCGGCGGACGCCCGGATCAGCCAAAAGAAGAGGAAATTTCAGAAGAGGAAAAAGAGAAAAGGGCTGCGGAAGATGCCGAAAGAAAGGCCCTGGAGCGCGGCCTGAATACTTTGGAGATGCTTTTCCCGAAGTCAGGCTGGGATCGGCCCTCGGCTTATCCGGATTTTTTTCCATACTTCGTTGACATTTTCGATTTAAAGAGAGGTGTAGTAAACATTGCCCCTACAGATCCAATGCAGCAAATATATATTTTAATGCGCAGTTTAAATGAACTGTTTTTCGGGTTGCGCTATGTTACATTCGGATCGGTTCAGGGTTCCGGCGGATCTGCTGAAGGGGTTGACAGCGTTTTGGGAGACTTGATAAATAACTGGCATTACTACATTGAATCAAGCTTTGAAAAAGAATATTTACCGCGAATGTCGGATTATATCCGTGTTCTGGAGGGCCCCCCCGAGGAACGCAATTCGCCGTACACCAGAAGACTTATCACGGAACTGCACTTGATAAAACGGTTCTATTTGCTCCCGTTCTATAAATTTGACGCCCTTGTTCCGCACACAATACTGAAAAGGGACACTGTTTCAATTTACACAAAAGTAAGGATCCTTCGAAAAAACCTTGCCGCCGTAGCGGCCGGCATTGAATACGGAAAAAGGGCGGGAGGCGCTGAAGCGCATGTCCCGTGTGACGGCATTGAAAATCCGTGGGAACCCTATGTATTCCAGGTTCCTAACCCGCTTTCAATCCGGCTTGATGCTATTCTTGGGGCCAAAGCTAAAAACAACGCCTCTTTAATTTATTTCTGTCTCGCAATTACCACTGTGCTGGATCACATGCTAAATAACGAGAACAGCTGGGCTTATAATCCTCCGTCAATGCATCTTTTCCGCAGCGTGAACGCAGAAGGAGTAACACCCCTTACCGGAGTGGATGCCAGGATTGACGCCGAAGCGATATTCAAACAGGCTCAAAAGCAGCGCCAGAAAAATAATGCGAAATAAAACTATGCTTTTTTTTATTGCTTTTTTTGTGATCGCCGTATCTCTGGGCGCTCAGACACAGGATCTACCATTTGTTATCGGAGGAGAATTCGATGTTGAAGTTTTCCAGTACCCGCATATGATTTTGATAGACAGTTCCGCGCCGGATTCTTTTGGCACAGCATGTATTTTTGCTGACAGCGGCGGCAATTACGAGCTGCGCTACGGCCTTTTTTCCCAAACCGAATACGATGTAGAAAACATTCAGAGATCTTTCGCGCTATTTATTATCCCCGTAATTAACAGGGCCGCCGGTTTTGAAGTAGACCTTAATGAAGTGGAACTCTACGACGAAGAGGACGTGGCTTATGAGTTCAACGGAGACATTGGCGTCTCGGTTTTTATTCCCGATCCGCCGTCCAGGTTCGGCGGCGGTTACAGGTTCATGTTGTTAAGTTTCTTCTGCAAAATAAACCTGGGCATTGTGATGCAGACCATTCTCTTTGATGACATCGGATTTGCGGGAACAAACGAGTTTGTGGAAATCGCCCATTCTTTCAGTTTTTAATGCTTGATTTCCTTATGATAAGTGTTACAATACCGGAAAGGATAAATTAATAATATGAGCAGTCTTGCATCGGTTATAAGAATTGACGAGGAAAAATGTATCAACTGTTATGCCTGTATAACAGCTTGTCCTGTTAAGTACTGCATGGATGGTTCGGGAGTAAAGCTGGGTATTAACAAAGACCTGTGCATAGGCTGCGGGAACTGCATTTTAGCCTGTGGTCACGGGGCTCGTAAAATCATTGACGACACGAAGCAGTTTTTTGATGACTTAAAGCAGAGAACTAAAATAGTCGCTGTAGTAGCGCCTGCTGTGGCCTCGGTTTTTCCGGGAAAATACCTCAATCTGAACGGATACCTTAAATACCTTGGGGTTAAAGAGTTCTTTGATGTCAGCCTTGGCGCTGAACTCACAGTGATTTCCTACCTTGATCTTGTTAAGAAAAAGAACCCAAGGTTGTTGATTGCCCAGCCCTGTCCGTCGATTGTCAGTTTCATAGAAATATACTACCCCAAGTTATTGCCGTATCTTGCGGCGGCCGACAGTCCCATGCTGCACTCCATTAAAATGATTAGGGAGTATTTCCACCAATACGATGATTGTAAAATCGCGGTAATATCTCCCTGTATCGCAAAGAAAAGGGAATTCGAGGAAACAAGACTGGGAGACTACAATGTCACCATGCTTGGCCTGAAAAATTATATAGAAGGACAGAAGATTAGGCTTTCAGATTATCCTTCAACAGAATATAAGGGTCTGCTGGCGGAACGGGGAGTAATGTTTCCGACTCCCGGAGGCTTGCTGGATACCGCCGAACGTTTTGTTCCTGGCATAAGACGGAACACACGTAAAATTGAGGGCGTCCATACAATCTACCCGTATTTAAAAGAAGCTTCCGATGAACTCAATAACCCGGAAATAGTATTCCCCATGCTCGTGGATTGCCTGAACTGTGAAAAAGGTTGCGTCGGAGGTCCCGGAACAGGGAACTCCCATAAAGGCACGGATGAACTTGAAAGCCCGATACGCAAACGCAGCGCCGAGATGGAAGCAAAATTGAATCCAAAGAAACTGAAATGGTTATACATGAAGTATCATAAGGAATTAAGCCGTTACTGGAAGCCAGGTCTGTACGATCGCAGATATGTGAACCGTTCAGAGAATAACAAAATAAAGCACCCAAATGACGCTGAACTAAAAGAAGTGTTCCGCACCATGAAAAAAGTCAGCGATGCGGATATATACGATTGTACTGCATGCGGTTACGGAAGCTGCAAATCCATGGCTACGGCGATTTTTAACAAGCTTAACAAGAAGGAAAATTGCGCACATTACAACCTTGGCCTCCTTGAAGATGAGAAAAAAACTGTAGTATTTATCAACCAGCAGTTTAAGGGACACATTGACCGCGCCCTCGGCGTAGTTGAATCAATAAATGATCTGCTCAAAAAGCTCGACAACAACGTGGATACTCAAACCAATTCGGTAACTGATTCTTCGGTAGTCACCGTAAAAATGCTGGATTCCATCAAGAGTACTTCCGAGCTTTCCAGGCAAAAGCGGGAATCCATAATGGATCTTATTGATAACGCATCCAAGGGCCAGGACGCCATGAAAGAGACTGTTCAATCGGTAAAGGGAATATCCGAGTCGGTGGACGGTATTTCGGCGGCAATAAAGATCATAAGCGTTATCGCGTCCAACACCAACCTCCTTTCCATGAACGCGGCCATTGAGGCCGCCCACGCGGGCGAAGCAGGCAGAGGATTTGCGGTAGTGGCGGATGAAATTCGCCGGCTTTCCGAAAGCACCAGAGAAAATTCGAAAAGCATTTCTCAAACCCTGTCAACCATAATCGGCGGGATTACTTCTACTACCAAGCGTTCAACTGACACCGGAGACCTTATAAACGGCATGTCTGAAGAGATAAACGGCGTTGCCAGTACCATGACTCAGCTCATCGACACCCTGACCTTGATGGCCGATGAAAGCTCAGGCATTACCTCCGCGCTGGAAAATCTGAAAAATAACAGCGCAACCGTAAAAACGGACTGTACCGAGATGATAGCCCTTACGGACAAACTTCGCTACGATATTAACTTCCTTGCGGCCATGTCTTTAGACATTGTCCGCGCAATGGAAAAGGGTGAACAGGAAATTATTTCAAGCCTGCTTGACCTGGAGGCAAAGGGAAAGGCGATCTCAATCACATGAGCCTGAGTTAAGCGCCGCCTTTTTTTAGACCCTCAAGAAAATCTTCCATCGCTTTATTGGTTCCAAAACTCCCCTGAAAAAACGTATTACTGCCTCCGCCTCTGCCTCCCTGAGCCTCAAACGCGCTTTTTAAGAACGAGCGCAAATCAAAACCTTCGACAGAACTGTAAGCGGCAAATTTATTATCCTGACAGGAAGCCAGTACAAAAACCGCCTGTATCTTTTTATGGGCGATCTTGCCGATGTTCAGTACCTCATTTATATTCTCGTCTGCGTAAGATTCAATAATAATGGACGGGAGATTTGAGTAGGTTGACGCGCCGGCGGCTTTTTGAACCAGCGCTTCAGCTTTTTCCTTGACGGCTGCCTCGGTAAACGCCTTGAGCCGTCTTTCGATCTCCGCGATTTTTTCCGTAAGGTTAAGAACGCCGTTGCCGATTCCGTTCACCGGCACACTGAGGGCGCGTGAAGCAATAACGGCATTTTGCCTTAAAACGCGGCTGTCAAGCAAAAGACGGCGGCCAGCAAGAAAAGTGATACGGGTCATCCCTTTGTACTTTTCAGCTCCAAATATGCGCAACATTCCGATTTCCGCAGTTGACTTGAGGTGGGTTCCACAGCAGGCAATAATGTCGTGTCCCACGATTTCCACCACGCGAATCACTTCTTCGTCCGTTGGGGGAACTTTCCTGAGCTTGAAGGACGAAACATCTTCCGGCGGGCAAAGATGAACGGTTACCGGGTGATTTTCTTCAATAGCGTCAGCCACCGCGTCTTCAACCTCAAGGAGAGTTTGCTCTTTTATTTCCGGTATATTCACGTCAATTGTGCAGGTTTCTTCCCCCATGTGCATAGAGACTGTCGGCGCTCCGGTCATTCTTAAAAGAGTGCCGGAAAGAAGGTGCTGGCCTGTATGCAACTGCGTGTGATCCCGGCGGCGGCGGCTGTCAAGAATCAGCTCCGCCTTTCCCGTTTCCAGTTTTCCGGCGTTCTCCGCGGAAACCATGTGCAGGATTTCCCCGTCTTTTTCCCTGACGTCCAAAACGGGGACGCCGTTAATCGTCCCGTGATCCGCGGGCTGGCCTCCCCCATCGGGATAAAAAATGGTCTTGTCCAAAATGACCGGCGTCTCGCCGTTCAACACAGGGCAGAGCTTAACAATCTCCGCATTAAAGGGTTTTGCGGAAGTATAGTTGTAATAGAGTCTTTCGGTTTTATTTTCCATAGCTTACTTATAAGATAGATGATTTCTACAAAATTAGATATACTCGTTTTATGCTGAACAAAATGACCCAGGAACTTGCGGTATGCGGCCTTAACGCCGTAATCGCGGTAGCGGAGTACCATCCCGAACAGATCAACCGTCTTTTTTTAAGGGAAGAGAGGTTAAAACAATTTACCGGTATCTGCAAAAAACTGGCGGAACGCAAACGGCCTTACAAAATCTGCGAAGACGAAGAACTGGAAAGAATCTGTAAGTCCACCCACCATCAAGGCGTTGTCGCCATGATCCTTCTTCCGGAAATGCTGCCCATGTTGCAGGAAGATCTGGATGAATGGTCACGGGAAGGGAGAACCGGCATTGTACTTGATTCGGTGGGAAACGATCACAACCTGGGAGCCATGATAAGGTCCGCCGCGTTTTTCGACGTTAAGTACGTTGTCATTTCCGAGAAAGACAGCGAGGCCAGGCTTACCACAGGCGCTTACAGAGTTGCCGAAGGCGGCATGGAACATGTAACGGTACGGAGCGTAGGCAACACTGCGGCTTTTCTGTCGGACGCTTCAAAGTCTTTAATTGTCATCGGGACTGACACAAGGGCCCGCCAAAGAATAGAAAACCTACAGCGCATTATTCAGGAAAAGAAAAAACCCGGCAAGAGCGGCATCGCTCTGGTTTTGGGAAACGAAGAGACAGGGCTTCCGGATAAAGTAAAAGACGCCTGCTCCGTGCTTGTCCGCATCCCCGGAACCGGCCTCATGGACAGCCTAAATGTGGCCCAGGCCGCTACCTTGTTTATGCACAGGGTTTTTGAGCTGTAGGATAATGCTGCCTATAAATTTTTTATCATGTCACCTTTAAATTTATTTCCAATAATCTTTTAGTAACACTTTTCTCAAACAAACGAAAATCATTAACAATATCCTGATAAAGTAATTCGATAGACTTATCATTTGAAGGCAAAAAAACACCGCTTCTGTTGTAAATAGTTCAGGAGTGTCAACACCGAGTGCTTCGACAATCTGTTCAAGCATTTTTGGTGATGGAAATTTTTTACCGATTTCAATCATCCCGATATGTGTTGTCGAAGTAAAGGCTTTTTCAGCAAGATTTTCCTGTGAAAACCCCTTAATCTTCCGGTACTTCTTGATGTTTTTCGCTAAAAGCTCTCGTATATCAGTCATTTTACTCCTATAACCTGACAGGATAGTAAAATTGTTATTTATCATCCAATAGATATTGACTATAATCTAATAATTTATGTATAATCTATTAGATTATACGTTTATTTTCCAAATTCCTGAGGCGCAAGCTCGGAATAATCGCTTAACTGGGGCCCCATTAGGGAAAGTATATGCTTTTTAATTCGCTAAAATTTGCTTTCTTCTTCTTTTTAGTGCTCTTGCTATACCCTATTGTCCCCCGAAAGGTTCGTGTTTTCTATCTGCTTTGCGTAAGCTTATTATTCATCAATAATTCTCTATTTATTAAGTAGACATGAAAAACGTTGGCTTAGGAATCACCTCGGTCCCTCTGTGTTCTTTGCGTGCTCTGCGTGAGAATTTCTTCGGTTAAAGCTTTCGGACTGGAATACACAGGATGGGTAGCGCATGGTTTGCGAGCAACGAGCTTTCCCTTGCGTCTTTGCGCAATAAAAATTAAATTTTGTTTGCGCGTTTAGTTGTCAGGCACTTTTTTGTTTCCTCTCGGTTTAGTTAATTGATGCTATAACCATCCTTAGCGGCGGCTTGCTTTTTTTCAAAAAAGTCCGATAATTGTTATATGGATATACAATCATTATCAGTAAACATGAGCCAGGCCAGAGTGCAGGAGCAAGCGGCTGTGCAAATCCAGGCGATGAGTCTTGATATGATGAAAGAACAGGCCGCCGCTTTGGAAAAACTTCTCTCCAGCGTTCAACTTATAACAGACCCAAATCTGGGACGAAACGTCGATCTTATCGCCTGAATCAGCGTTGTAACACTAAGGTACTGCAAGCCTTATGGCAAAGCCTATGACCTTATTCTCTCAATAATCTTAACAATCATTTTTGCCAGTGTGGAAATTGGTTACTATCTATACCATCTTTTGTAATGCTTAGTTTTCCGTCATCTTAAACGTTGGCGATTTTTTGAAATATTCTGCATATTGTTTATCAACTTTAGCTATATGAGTTAAAATCCAATCCTTAAGAAAATTGGCAAATTTTTCAAGAACCAGCTGCTCCCCGGAATCAAAATCTTTTACGCTTTTAATAACCACCAGTTTAAATTCATCATGTGCCTTTTTATGTTCCGCATAACCGGGAAACCTATTCATTGTCATTAATTTTTCTTCTGTAGTGAAATGCATTTTTACGTATTGTAACACCTCGTTAATTACTGACTTGAAATAAGTCCGTTCATCCTCTTCTTTTCCGGTAGCATGATTGAATAAATCATTTACAAAATTCAGGAGTCCCTTGTGTTGGTCATCAACTATTTTTACTCCCAGCGAATATGAGTCGGACCATGAAACATGTTCTTTGGGCTTCGAGGACGTCGGCTCTGTGTTTATCGTCATTTTTACATTCCTCCATCAATTTTAACAAATTATTAGTCTATGCACTTGATACTAAACTATCATATAATCACAGAATAGGACAATGAGGTCTGCAAGATTTAAGAATCGGAGGCAAACAAAATGAAGAGTAATATGTCGCTATTTACTGTAATAGGAGCACTTATTTTAGCGGCTTACATCATTATTGATAAGTTTATAGTGCAATTACCTGATTTGGTTGCTATTCCTGTATTAGTGATTGCTGTTGCATTATTGGTCTTTGGCCTTATAAAAAGAAAAACCGATAAATAGGCATTTATCTACACTACTGCATGGTACTGACAGAAACAAAATATTGCCGAATGTAAAACCTTTTTTGTTCGAATAAATCTTGGCTTGCCTGAAGTCGCCGCGCAAGCCCTTGCCGTGGGCGCACGGCGTGCGAAAAGAATGACCACACCAAAGTGTGCGTAAATAGAGACCACGACCGTCTAGCCCACGGCAAGGGCTTGCGCGGCGACTTCGAGCTTAGTCAGGTTTATTCGTATATAATAAACCCCATGACCCCTTTTGAAGCCAACCTTCACGCCGCCCTGGAAAAGCATAAGCCGGGGACTATATACCTTGCCGCAGTTTCCGGGGGCGCGGATTCTACCGCTATGCTGGCGGCGCTGGCGGCGCTACGCAAGGAAGCGTCCTTCAAGATTTTCTGCGTTCATGTTGAGCACGGCATAAGGCCGGCTGAAGAAAGCCGGGGGGACGCAGAAGCAGTCCATGCGCTTTGTAAAGACCTGAAAGTTCCATGCCGGGTAATCACCATTCCAAGGGGGAAGATCGCGGCCTTCGCTTCAGAAAGCGGGACGGGGATAGAAGCGGCGGCGCGGCATTTTCGCCACAGGGCATTGAGCGCCGAAAGACGGCGTGTAAAAGCCGACTGGATACTCACAGCCCACACGCGAGATGACTTGCTAGAGACCCTGCTAATGCGCTTCCTGAGGGGCTCCGGGCCGGCGGGGCTTGCCCCCATGATACGAAACAAGGGCCGGATCCTTAGACCGCTGTTGGAAGTAGACCGTCAGGATGTTTTAAGCTACCTGGAAGAAAGAAACATACAGTACAGGACAGATTCAACCAATTCTAACATTTCTTTTTTACGTAACCGCGTAAGGCATAAACTCATCCCAGTTTTGAACACCCATTTCCCATCCTGGCGAAGTTCTGTTTTGGCCCTGACAGAAACCCAGGGGTTAATCGCGGATTTTCTGGAATCGGAAGCCAAAAAGCGCCTTCCGTGGGAGGCTCTGCCCGGCGAAACGCTCCTGAAACTCCGCGAAGAGGAATTTCTAAACGCCCCGCCCATATTGCGGGAAGAAGCCGTGTTCGCTGCAGTGGATTTACTGGCGGCTCAGGACAGCAAAAGGCTTTTGCGAAGCCCCAAGCGCTCTGTTATCCGCCGCGCTGTAAAAGAAGGAACAGCGGCGGATCTGGGCCCGGCGCGGCTGGACAGGCGGAACGGCTTTATCACCCTGACGTCCGCCATGCCGCGTGACAAAACCGAGGGGAAATGCCGTGGTTTTTCCTTGTTGATTAAAGAAGCCGGCTTCTATACTCTTAAAGGAGAGGTTTTTGGCGCCGGAAAGAACCTCTCCTTATGTATCAATGCGGGATGCCCCCCAACGCCGCAAAACACAGGGTTTAGCGCTATTCTTCCTTTAGTTTTTCGTAACCATAGTGCAGGTGATTTCATTTACAAAGGGGGGCATAAACGCCGTTTTTCAGATATAATTAATGGTAGGAAGCGTTCCAGGTATACGGCAGTCATCACAGCCTGTGACGCGCTGGGGCCAGCTGCTTTTATTGCCGTTGGCGAAGATTTTACCGTAATAAGCAGAGATGATATACAAGACGGTGTATACCGTTATTCATTTTTTGGAATTTCATTGAAACACGAGGGTATAGATGCTTGACGATCAGAAAGACAAGATTCCCCCCCGCCCGAATTTAAAAGGCGCCGGGCAGCCGAATCGATTCGCTTTGATTTTTTTTCTCCTGATGGCCGGTCTTTTTATAGCTTATTTCTTTAGGTCAAGCGAAACGCCCACAAAACAGGAAATACCCTACTCTGTTTTTACCAAAGCCTTGGAACTCAACGAGATTACCGATGTAACAATTTACGATAACAACATTATCGAAGGCATACGCCGCAATGAAGGGAACAGGCAACTGTTTAGAACCCAAATCCCTTACCAGGATCCCGCTCTTCTTCAAATGCTGCGGGAAAAAGGAGTCAGCGTATCCGGAGCCACAGGGGGAATAAGCCCGTTAAGACTGTTTTTGGATATACTCCCCTGGATAATCGGTTTTGGCTTTATCTGGTTTATGTTCCGAAATATGCAGGGCTCGGGAAACAAAGCGTTTCAGTTTGGCAAAAGCCGCGCCAAAAGGTACCAGGATGAGGGGAAGAAGATCACCTTCCAGGATGTGGCCGGTCAAAAGGACGCCAAATATGAACTTGAGGAAGTGGTTTCATTTCTGAAAGATCCGCAGAAATTTACCAAAATGGGCGCTCGTATACCCAAAGGGGTGCTGCTTGTAGGCATGCCCGGTACCGGCAAGACCCTTATGGCTAAAGCGGTAGCCGGGGAAGCAAAGGTCGCTTACTTTCACATGTCAGGCTCGGATTTTGTTGAAATGTTCGTAGGCGTCGGCGCCAGCCGCGTCCGCGATCTCTTTGAGCAGGGGCGGCGCAACGCTCCCTGCATAATTTTCATTGACGAGCTGGACGCGGTCGGGCGTACCCGCGGGGCAGGCTACGGCGGCGGCCATGACGAACGGGAACAGACCCTGAATCAGCTTTTGGTTGAAATGGACGGCTTTGATTCCAAAGACGGCGTGATAATCCTCGCCGCCACAAACCGCCCCGACGTGCTTGATCCTGCCCTGCTAAGGCCCGGCCGTTTTGACCGTCAGGTAGTTGTGGCCATGCCGGACATCAAAGAGCGGGAAGATATCCTCAAAATTCACGCGGCAAAAATCCCCCTTGACGGCGAAGTTGACCTGAGTAGAATCGCGAGGGCGACTCCCGGCATGAGCGGCGCGGACATAGCGAATCTGGTAAACGAGGCGGCTCTCTTTGCCGCGCGCAAAGATAAAACCAAGGTAGAGATGTCGGACTTTGAGGAAGCCAGGGACAAGGTTCTGATGGGAGTCGCAAGAAAAACCCTTGTTGTCTCCGACAAGGAAAGGCGCATGACCGCAATCCACGAGGCGGGCCACGCCCTGCTGCACTATTTCCTGAAAAACGCGGATCCCCTGCACAAAGTTACCATTGTGCCCCATGGCCGGGCGCTTGGAATGGCCATGTCTCTCCCCGAAGAAGACAGTTACAGCCGCACAAAGGCCTGGATTTTGGATCGCATCGTAATCTGCTACGGCGGTTGGTCGGCAGAGAAATTATTTTATGACGAAACTACCACAGGAACAAAGCAGGATCTTGAACAGGCGACCGAAATGGCACGCCGCATGGTCTGCGAATGGGGCATGGCGGATGAGATGGGGCCGGTTACCTACGGACAGGAAGAAGAACCTATCTTTTTGGGAAAAGAGATCGCCAGGCACAAGGATTATTCGGAAGAAACCGCCCAAAAAATTGACAGGGCGATTAAGCGCATACTTGATGAAGGCCAGCGGCAGGCTGAGGAAATTCTGGGCAGCCATAAAGAGGAACTGCAAAAACTCTCCGAAACCCTGCTTGTCAGGGAAACACTTGTGGATGATGAGGTCAGAACGCTTTTGGGCTTTCCGCCGAGAGAGAATTCTACATCGCTGATTGACAAGCCTGCTTCACCGGAAAGCTAACATGACAAGAATTTTACCACAGAGTTTCACGGAGTATCACGGAGTAAAAAACATAAATTTTATTAAAACTCCGTGTCACTCTGTGTACTCCGTGGTATTTATCTTCCTTCTTCTTGTTGGAATTCTGTCGCAGGGCTTTGCCCAGGACGAACCCAGGGGAAACAGGGCTATGGCGGATCGTTACGCGCAATGGGCAAAGAACACGCTGGAAATGGGCCTGTGGAGCGAAGCCCATTCCGGCCTTGAACGCGCCGCTGACTTCGCCGACGTTTCTTCCGATATTGGCTATCTTCTGGCTTTGACAAGGGTTCACGAAAACAAACCCAGGTCGGGTGTTTTGGAAGCGCTAAATTTGGCGCTTTTGGTGGATCGCTGGATCATCTACAACGCGGAATTGGCCCGGCTCTTAAAAGCTGAAACCTTAATCGCCCTTCGCTTTTATCCGGAAGCCCTGCAGGAGCTGTCAATAATACGCAAAAGTCCAATACAAGCATCTCTTACCCTCAAAGCTTTGGTTAATTACAGGCTTCAGGATTTTCGCCGTTATATGCGGGAAACCCTTGACTTTTATCCCCGTGATACTGAGCCGGTACGTATATTCCTCAGTTTCCTTTCAAAGGAAGAAGCCGCCGGCCGGAATCCCGAAAGGGAAGAGCTGGATCTTCTGGAAATAATAATCCGCCGACTGCCCCTGCTCATCCAGGACGATCCTGAATTGGCATGGATGGCCGCGCCTTTTATCCGCGACGCGGGGGAGGGCAGGCAGCTGGTAATGGCTTACAGGGCTGTGAACAAGCCGTCGCTCCAGTCCATTCCAGTGTCTCTTCAACTGGGCGTTATTGATGAAGAAATCGCTCTTGAGGAACTTTTCAACCTTTCTGTATATTTTTTGGATATCGCGCTTTTGGACAAAGTCTGGGAACTTTTTCGTTCCGATAACACAAAGACTCTGTTGAAAAATCGGCTTGCCTCATATACCGGAATGATTACCGAGGACATAGACAGGGACGGAATTCCTGAAACCACTGTGATGTACAACAGGGGCCTGCTCGAATATTCTTTTAACGATGTAAATCAGGACGGCATTCACGACCTTGTCATTTATTACGAGGCCGGCATTCCTTCGCGGGGCATGGCGCTTTTGCCCCCTGAGAATTCAGGGCGCAGGCAGGCGGAGATTCTGTGGGAACGTTACCCGTCGATTCTGCATGTGCAGCTAGACGGGGCAAAGTTTATACCCCGGCCTTTGGATCACTTTTTTAATCCCGTAAGGTTTGTTGAACTTTTTGGCAGCAGGACGCTTTTTCCACGCTGGGATCCCTTGAACCCGCCGCTGACCCGCAGGGTTTTGGTTTCAAAGTCGCTTCGCGTGGAAAGGCCCAGCCTGGAATTTCCCGGCGGCATTGAGGTAGTAGAGCTGGAACAGGGCATTCCGGTAAGGGCAAGGGAATATGTGGGGAGCTTAATGGTAAGCGAAACCGACTTTCTCCGGGGCAGACCCCAGCATCAGCGCGTTGATCTGGACTTTGACGGCAAGATGGATACGGTTCGTTTTTTCAAGAAGGAATACCGGCAGATGGAGCTTGAAGAGCTCTGGGATTTTGATCGAATTTATGACCGTGTCGTAACAGTATACGATTGGGAAGGATTATGAAGCATAAAATTATATGGCTGTTTCTTTCGCTGTTTCTCGCGTCCTGTAACACCCAGTCGGCGGCGGAAAGGAAACTGACCCCGCCCAAATCGGTAAAAGATTTTCGCATTGACGACATAGCAAAGCAAGTAAAGGAAGATCCCGCAAAGGCCATTCATTTGCTTGAGATTTACGATATCCTTTACGGCGCAAGAAGTGAAACACCCAACGATTTTAACTCTAATGACCAGGGCAAGCTCATCGCCCTTAGAGAGGAAGCGGCGGAGAACCTTATAAACGCGCAGATCAAGGCGGTTGAGGAAAAGCGCTGGGCCGGAGCAACCTCCCTTGCCCGTTCACTTGCCAGCCTGGGGATCAAGGCGGAAAGCACCGGAGACGAACCGGAGCTCGTTTTGGAATACGCAAAAGCGCAGCTTTCGGAGGGGAAAAACCTGCCGGCTTTTCTTGCGGCAGTCAGGGCACATAACTTAAAGCCCCTGTCTTTTGATGACTCTCTGCTTTTTTTAAGAAAGGCGGCAGAGGTCAGGCAGAGGCGGACTGCGGCCTTTTTCTTTTCAATTATTGAAGGTATGGGAGTGGGAGCGCAGATACCCCAGGAGTTAAGGACCTACGCGCAGGGAAGGGACACCCCGACGGATATGATCAAGGGCGTGGCAACAGTTTTGGTTGAAAGGGGCGTCAGGATTCAGCAGGGCATAGGCTTCCCCGACAACGTGCTGGGTTCTGCGTTTTTCGTTGACGCAACGGGGCTCCTTATCACAAATTACCATGTAATTTCCAGCGAAGTTGATCCTTCCTATAAAGGGTATTCGCGCATGTATGTACGCATGGGGGATTCCTCAAGTCCACGCATACCAGCCAGGGTCATAGGCTGGGACAAAGCCATGGATTTGGCCCTAATTAAAACGGAAGTGGTTCCCGAATACGTCTATTCAGTGGTGGACTGGATAATACCCAACATCGGCGAAACCATTTACGCCATAGGTTCCCCGGTGGGGCTTGAAAAGACAGTAACGCAGGGAATTGTTTCCGCTCTGGGACGAAAGCTTGTGCAGATTGGGGACGTGATTCAAATAGACGCCGCGGTGAACCACGGGAATTCCGGCGGGCCGGTTGTGGATATGGCCGGACGCCTGGTCGGCATTGTCTTCGCTGGGATCGAGCAGTACCAGGGGCTAAACTTCGCTGTTCCCGCCGAAAGGCTTGCGGCGGCCCTTCCGGCAATGATCGCCGGGGGAAAAGCGGAACGCCCCTGGCTTGGCCTTTCGCTTTGTGAAAGCATAAACGGAGCCGAGATTCTCTACGTGGCTCCCTTTACCCCCGCGGCGGAACAGCAGATCCGCGAAGGCTCCATTATTAAAACCATCAACGGAGAAGCGGTAAAAGCCCCACAGGGGGCGCTAATTCCGGCGTTACAGGACAGGATCTTCCCATTAAGCCCCGGAGAGCTGGTAACTCTGGAACTTGAGCTTCCTCAGGGGAATATGGAAAAATATACAATCAGGCTTGCAAGCCGGCCTGAAGTTCCCATGGCGGACGCCGCCCAAAAAGACACAAAGGAACGTATTACGGGGCCTCTTTTCGGCCTAGTCCTGACCACCCAAACGGAAAGTAGCTCTTTTTCCAGATACCTGGTAAAAAAAGTAGTGCGCGGTATGATTGCCGACGAAGCCGGTCTTTCCGAAGGCGATCCTGTGGCAATCCGCGGCTTCAAGGTCTTTGAGAAAGACGGTTATGCCCTGCTTGACATCGATGTGAAAAAACGCCGCATGGGTTATCTTGAAACCAGTATGCGCCTGCCCGCCTTGCTGGACACCCCGTATACGCTGTAAAATGGAGTCTCCATGAAAGATGCCAAGAAAGATCAAAACGAATTTACACCCGAAGCTGCCGCATCTGTCTTTAATTCCTGCATTCGTTTTTGCGACGTTATAATTACCGGAAAAGAAGCCGCAATCGGCTTAAAGTACGATGAAGAAAATATGTTCGCCCCAATGGTTGTTTTTCTTGAAAAGGGCGCTTCGGCGGACGCCCTTGCCTGGGCGGCTGGAAATCTTGGCGTTCCGGTGATTAAAAACATCGCGCTGGCGAAGAATCTGACGTCCCACTGTAAAGCGGGAGACGCGATAACAGAAGCTTCCTACAGGGATGTTTCCCTGGCCCTTGTTAAACTGGATTCAAACAAGTTTCAAAGAAAGACGCCTGCGTCAGGAAATGGCCGTCAAGGCCTGCCAATTGAAATTCCACGGCCTCTTTCCCTCGAAATGGGATGCTCCCTTTTTGCCCTGACCGCAGAAGAGCCCGGCAGGGACAAGCTCCTTGCCCAGCCGTTAAACGCAATACGAAAAAGATTAATCCGGCTTTTGGGAATTTCCCTTCCGCCTTTCCGGATTTCAAGAAACGTTAAACTCAAAGAAGATGAATACAGAATTCTCTTCAAGGGGCTTGAAGCCGGCAGGGGCAGGCTGGAACTTGGTTGGTACAATGCTGCGATTCCTGAAATGATGACCATGCCGGAAAACATCAGCTCGGCGGCAAAATTTGCGGCTTCTTCCCTGGTACGCCACGCTGAGGAAATTATTGAGCAGCGCGCTCAGGAATTGCTTGGCAGGGACGAGGTAGAGGCCATACTGGACGCGGCGGAGGAACAGTACCCTGTTGTTACCGGGGAAGTAAAAGGCCTCCTTTCCCTGGGCATTATCCGCGAGATCCTCCAGGGCCTTGTGAGCGAGCAAGTTTCCATCCGGCACATTGCCGTTATATTAGAGACTCTGGCCGACTGGAGCAGTTTTGGGCCTGTCCCAAGCGACTTGATCATAGAGCGGATACGTCAGTCTCTTAAAAGGCAAATATGCATGGAATATACCGATGACAGGCTCACCTTGCGGGTGCTGACATTGGATCCGAAACTGGAAAAAAAAATCGCCGACTACTCGCAGGACAGCATTCTTTTGGAGGACTGTACGGAAGCGATCACAAGCGCGGTACGCGGCATGAAAGAAAGAGGGTTCCCGCCCGTGATCCTCTGTTCACCAAAAGCCAGGTTTCCTGTGAAAGAAGCGACCAGGAAGCAATTGCCGGAGTTGGCGGTGCTTTCCTATTTGGAAATACCTTCGGATATAATTGTAGAGCCGGTAGGTGAAATAAGTTCCGATGTAAGAGGGGAATGGGTAATAAGGAGCAGGGAGTAATTTATGTCAGATCCAACACGTGTTCCGGAATATGACGAGGATAGTCGTTATACCTATGCAGACTATCTGGGCTGGGAAGGCCTGGAGAGGTATCAGCTTATAAACGGGAAAGTTTTTCAGATAGCTACCCCGTCGATAGTTCATCAGGCTTTGCTGATGGAGTTGTCAACGCAGTTCGCTAACTGGCTTAAAAGCAAACCCTGCCGGGTATTTGCCGCCCCACTGGACGTGCGATTGTTCCCAAAAGAAGATAATTCTGACGACACGATTGTACAGCCCGATTTGCTTGTTGTATGCGATAAAGAAAAGCTTTGTAAAGGCTCCGTAAACGGCCCGCCGGATCTGGTGGCGGAAATTGTGTCGCCTTTAAGTACATATTGTGAGTTCTTTTTGAAATTCCATGATTACCTTGAAGCCGGAGTAAGGGAATACTGGGTGATTGACCCTGAAGCAAAAAGGATACTGGTTCATATTTACGAAAACGGACATTTTATCAGCTCTGTCCATAAAGGGAATGGCAGCATATCTGTGTCCATCCTGCCGGGCTTGAATATTTCTCTTGGGAACTTGTGGCAAGCGGCGCTATGAATCTGCTGATGTAAACCATTGCGGGGAATGCCCGGATACCAAAAGTAAAATAACCAAACTAAAAAGTCCTCAACAGGGCAACTATCACCTTATGTTCCTTTTTTGCCTTTACTATTCAAGAAGGTTGACGTTTTGTCCGAGATTTGGGTTTGCTATGGTTTAAACGCATCACGGATGCCCACCGAATTGCCTAATAATTTTTCCAGTCGAAACGGGAAGTCTGTCCATAATGTATCTACATTATGGGCAGACTCTAACAGACTCTACTCTAACAGACTCTAATTAAGGTTTTTACTCCCTTAAATATCCTCCGCGTAAAGCCGCAGATCTTTGGCGTTGTCGCGGAGCTTCTGCAGTGCCCTAAGCTCTATCTGTCTTACCGTTTCGGTTGAAAGTCCAAGCTTTGTGCTTATGTTTTTAAGAGTACGGCGTTTACCTCCGTCAAGTTCATACCTGTAAATCAGGACATTCTTTTCCTGATCCTTCAGTTGGTTAAGTATCCTGAAAGTCTCTTCCCTTGAACTTTTCTTCATCAACACCGGTTCAGGGTTGTAAGTATGATCGGCCAGGTGCTCAATCATGAAGAAATTCTCATTGGAACCCCATTCGCTTTCCAGGGGAATAATATCGTTGGACAGGGAAAGTATAAATTCCACATCCTTTACCGGAACGCCAATTTCATCGGCTATCTCAATAAATTTTGGCGGTCTTTTATTCCGCTGGGTCAGGACGTTGTACGCCTGGTTGACCTTGCGAAGGATCTCTTCCTTTCTGTGCGGAAGACGAATAGTGCGCTTTCTGTCAGTCAAGTACCTTGTAATCGCCTGTCGAATCCACCAAGTAGCATAGGTTGAAAAACGGACCTGCCTGGCATGATCATATTTTTCCACCGCCCTGATAAGGCCCATATTGCCTTCCTGGATTAAATCCATAAAGGGAACACCTTTGTTGTTATAGGCCTTGGCAATCTTCACCACCAGCCTAAGGTTGGCTTCAATCAGCCTGTTACGGGCCGCTTCATCACCGTTTTGAATGCATTTGGATAGTTCCAGTTCTTCGGCAAATGTCAAAAGCGGAATGTTCCGGATCTGGCTAACATACGCAAGTAAACTGTCACTGTCTTTTAGGTTTTTCTCTTTCTTCAAAAAGCCCTCCTGGATGAATATTTCTTTCACATATTTACTAGCAAATACCGTGCCAAGTTCCCAAAGAATTGTATGAAATTTTGTAATTCCTTATAATATAAGGAGTTACAAATTCATGGATTTAGCTTTTCAAAAAATGGGAAACAAAACCGTATGATTTTTTATACATTTCTTGTGTAACGCTTGTATGGAAAAGTTAACAATTCTGTGTTATGCTCTCCTTATGGCTTTAGGTATCATTGCCCAGGAGAAGGAAGATAACGTTTATTACAGTGTCGAATGGTCTCCACTGAGCCTGGCCGAGCGCTGGACCATCAATTCCAAGGTTCCGTCGGTAGCGGGGGTATACGAGATATACTGGAAGGATGAACACAATCACCTGCGGATGATGGCGGTCGGGAAAACCCATTACGGCGGCCTGCGCTCGGAACTCCGCAGACTGACCGATCCGGAACTGGCTACCGATCCCAAAGTACGCCAAACCCTGGAAAACGAGGAAATCTGGTTCCGCTATGTTCCCTCTAATTCGGTAGATATTATGGCCGATGTGGTGTGGTTTTTCAGGGCAACATATTTTCCTGAAAATCCCGGCGTGGATCACTCCGGGCGGTTCAAAAAAATCTTCCTGAAAGAATCCGCCCCGGATAAGCTCCTCTGGATATCTTAAAAAGCCAATTCCCATGATTGAATACATCGTACCTGGTAATATTGACGATCGGATTCTTGCCAAGGCAGCGGGGCTTTTGAAAGAAGGGAGAACTGTCGCAATACCGACAGACACAAGCTGGAGTGTCGTTTGTTCTATGAATTCCAGGGACGGACTTAAACGGCTAAGATCGTTATCAAAGGAAAAGGACGAGCGCCGCTTTACGCTCCTTTGCTCGGATATTTCCCAGTTCGGGGAATTCTGCAGCCTGGACAACACCAGGTTCAGGCTGATTAAAAGGCTTACTCCGGGGCCGTACGTTTTCATCCTTAAAACCCTTTTGGGAACCGAAAAAACCCTGGGCCTAAAGCGCCAGGAAATCGGCGTCCGGCTTCCCGATTATTCTGTGCCTTTGGCTTTGATAGATACCCTCGGCTGCCCTCTTTACGGCGTTACAGCCAAGCGGGAAATGTTATCGCCGGAAGAAGTTGACCAGGATTCCACTGAAGAGGAAGCCCTTTTTGACGGGGGCTGGGAGTTGGAAGATATACCGGGGCTGGCTCTTGTACTGGATCCCGGAGAGGATCGGAAAAGAATTTTTTCAACGGTCTTGGATTTAAGCTCCGGGGAAATACAAGTACTAAGACAGGGAGCCGGTCCCTGGCCGGTTTAAAAAACAGCGAGATAGAATGGAAACAAAATGGGTTCGGGTCGTTTTTAGGCGGCGAATTTTTATTATTTCTTTAATAGTTGTACAACTGGCCTTTATGCTTTTCGTCCTTGCCAGATCGGATTATTTAATTCGTGGTTTGAATTACTTTTTCAGGGGGTTAAGCATTATCGTTTGCGTCTACATTCTGAACAAGCATGAAAAAACCGCTTATAAACTCACCTGGATTTTCCTGATTCTTCTTTTTCCGCTTTTCGGAGGTTCGGTTTACCTTTTTTTTCATACCCTGGCTACTCCCAGGAAATTAAAACTGCAGATGGACGAAATAGAACGGCGCCTGATGCCTTTCTTCACCCCAGCCGGAGACGCTTTGGCAGACCTTGCCGCAGAATACGGCGAATGTCTGCCCCAGGCAAATTATCTGCAAAACTACGCCGGGTTTCCGGTGTACAACCGCACCGAAACAAAATACTTTGATTCTGGCGAAAGTTTCTACGCTCAGGCCATGGAAGAAATGGAAAAAGCGGAAAAATACATTTTCCTGGAATTTTTTATTTTGCGCCATGGAAAGATGCTTGACCCCATCCTTGAACTGCTTGAAAGAAAAGCCAAACAGGGTTTGGACATCAGGATTATCTACGATGATCTTGGATGCTTTATGTCTTTGCCTCCGAATTTTAATGAAACCCTTGAACAGAAGGGTATTAAGTGTGCCGTTTTTAATCGGTTTAAGCCCATTCTTTCTTCGCTTCAGAACAACCGCGATCACAGAAAGATAATCATAATAGACGGAAAAACCGCTTTTACCGGCGGCATGAATCTGGCGGATGAGTATATCAACGCACAGGAACGTTTCGGCCACTGGAAAGACGCAGCCATCATGATCCATGGAGAAGCGGCCTGGAGTTTTACCCTTATTTTCTTTCAAATGTGGAATCTGGAGAAAAAATCTCCGGACGATATTATTTCGTTTTACCCCTGGAAAAACGCGGATGGTTTTATAGAAGGCTGCCCGATAAAATCCAAAGGTTATGTCCAGCCGTATGCGGACAGTCCCATTGATGACGATAATGTAGGCGAGCATGTTTACATTCAGATTATCAACAACGCAAAAAAATACGTTTACATCAATACCCCATATCTGGTGATTGACGACAGCCTTCTTTCGGTTCTGGCCCTTTCCGCCAAGAGCGGGGTTGATGTAAGGATCATCACTCCATACCGCTGGGACAAATGGATAGTTGCCGTTGTCTCCCGCTCTTACTACCGCCAGTTAATCCAGGCGGGGGTGAAGATATACGAATATTCCGCCGGATTTAACCACTCAAAAACCTTTGTGTCCGACGATCGTGTTGCCACGGTAGGAACCACGAACCTTGATTTCCGGAGCCTCTACCTGCACTTTGAATGCGGCGTCTGGATGTACCAAACCGAAAGCATCGCAAACGTCAAGGAAGATTTCCTGAAAACCCTGCCGTCGTGCCGTGAAATCACACTTGAGTATTGTTCCCGAAACGCGGCGCAACGGATCTTCCAGGACGTACTCAGGGTTTTTGCTCCACTGATGTAATATAATTATATGGAAAGAGGGCATTTGAGAAATGCGTATAAATAATTTTCTGAACCCCTATTTGCAAGCGGCCAGGCAACCTTCTCCTTCGGATGCCGCTGCGGCAGGACACCATTCCGCCCAGCCAGGGACACAGCAGGCAGGCGGAACATCCCGTCCATGGCTCACTGTCGATATTTCCCCTGAGGGATGGGCAGCTTATGCCAAGGGCCAGACAACGGAAAATGTGAAAGGTATGGAAAAACTCGCCGCCTTAACGGAATGTAAAACCTGCAAAAACCGCAAATACCAGGACGCTTCAAATGACCCATCTGTCAGCTTTCAGACGCCAACGAACATCAGCCCCGGACAATCAGCCGCCCTTGTTTTAGCCCACGAATATGAGCATGTTTCCAATGAACAGGCAAAGGCAGAAGAGGAAGGCCGAAGGGTAATAAGCCAGACTGTAAGACTCGAATCATCGATCTGCCCTGAATGCGGGCGTTCCTACATATCCGGCGGCGTAACCCAAACTGTGACTGTAAAAGAGGGTGATTGAATAGCTTGACAGTACGAAAATTACGTATAAACATAACATAGGAGGTATTATTTGATAGAATCTGTTTCTATTAATAATTTTAAGATTATTAAGAATCTGGAAAATGTGCCTCTTAAGAGAATTACATTAATAGGCGGTAAGAATAATATCGGAAAAACTACTTTTTTGGAGGCGCTTTTCCTTTATTTGGACTGTAGAACCCGTGAAGTTTTTGAAAAACTCCTATCATGGCGCATATTTAGCGGAATGTGGATGCCACGAAAAACATGGGAAAGATTTTTTTCTGATTCAGACCTGTCAAATGAAATAAAAATTTCAGTCAATACCGACAGAGATATAATAGGACAGGTTATTGTTAAATTTTTGTCAGATTATGAGACATCTGTACAAATTCCTGTAACCGATGAAAATAAAATAACAACACTTAGAAAAAACTTCCCGTCGCTTGAAATATTACATTCTAGCAATTATTCTGTCGATTATCAGGCTCATATTCTGTGTCATAATACGCTTTATTATTACATAAAAGAAATAGATCAATTGCAGGAGCTGTTGTCGGTGTTTTATATGCGTGAAAGAATTAATTTGGATGATAATAATGCAGAACATTTTGGAATTCTGGACAAGGCCGATAAACAGGAGCAAATATTGCCTTTACTAAGAATTTTTGAACCCAATTTGGTGCGACTCCAACTTATTAATGAAAACGGAAACAATCTGATTTACGCTGATTTTGGAAATAGAAAAAAAATTCCTGTTAATATGCTAGGAGATGGTTTCTGCCGTTGTCTGTCTATGGCTTTAATTATAGCTACAAAAAACGCGGATGTATTACTTGTGGACGAAGTCGGGTCTGGTATTCATTATTCATCTCAAGAAGCCCTTTGGGATTTTCTTGTTAAAGCCTCAGAGTTATACAACTGCCAAATTATTGCAACAACACATAGCAATGATACAATAAAAGCATTTAACAATGTAATTAATGGCAGCGATGCTTCGAACTTCTCCTATATTAGGCTTGGAAAAAGCAAAGACGAAATAAAACCGTATGCCTTTTCAACTGATATTTTAAGTTACTCTCTATCCTCAGAATTAGAGATTAGATAAGATAATGGTTAATATCTTCAAACCTGAAATCATTAGAAAAGGTAAATTAATCCTGGCCGAAGGTGATGATGATTGTTATTTCCTTCTTAATTTATTATCTAAAATGAAAATTGATAATATTCAAATTAGCTGTATTGGATGCGTAGAAAATTTAACTCGTCATATTGAAGCTATAAAAAGAATGGATGGATTTGATAATATCACTTCAATTTTGATTTTTCGGGATTCAGAAGAATCAACAGAATCGGCTTGCGAAAGTATAAACAACAGCTTAAAAAAAACAGAAATAATAAATACTGATTTAACACCATTTATTATGAGTTGTCAAAATAACCGTAAAATAGGGTTTGTATTATTTCCGGGAATTGATGAAAATGGTCAAATATATAGCCGTGGAACGCTTGAACATCTTTGCTTGCGATTATTCAAAGAAAAATCTGTTAATGAAAAAGTAAAAGCCTATATTGATAATTTTCAATCGAATACTGATATTTTTAAGAAATTGCATAAAAATGAATTACATGCCTCTTTTTCTTTTACAGATGATTTTGTTGGTTTAAAAATCGGAGAGACTGCCAAAGCAGGGGGCTTTGATTTTGATTCCCCATATTTATTGCCTTTCTTAAGAATTATTAAAGAAATGTAGCCTGAAACCACTCTTTCCACCTCCACAATCTTAATCATATGCAAATCAAAGGAAAGTGAGTAACAGTCGCTTTTAAAAAACGGCATCATTTATTATATTGTAGCTCATGAATATCCCCTTAAGCATAAACCAAACAGAATTACTTGATGTGCTGCTTAACGTGGCCGTTACGCGTCCTGTCTTTATCTGGGGAGCACCGGGAATAGGGAAATCGTCCATTGTTGAGAGTTTTGCCAAATCCCTTGGCTTGCCCTGCGTATCCATGCTGGGCAGCCAATTGGCGCCCGAGGATATTATCGGCGTACCGCAGATCATCGACGGCAAAAGCGTATTCTGTCCGCCCCGCATGATTGCCCGGGATGAGCCTTACTGCCTGTTTCTGGATGAACTCAACGCCTGCTCGCAGGAGGTGCAAAAGGCGTTTTACAGTCTGATCCATGACAGACGGATCGGCGAGTATTCCCTGCCGAAAGGGTCGATCATAATCGGCGCCAGCAACCGTGCGCAGGACAACGCCATAGTTAAGCCAATGTCGTCGGCGCTTGTTAATCGTATGTTCCACGTTGAGCTGATCGCTTCCCATAGGGAGTGGCTTGAATGGGCAGGACAGAGCGGTATTCATCCACATATTATCGAATACATAGGACTGCGCCCCGATCACCTTTGGAGGCAGCCGCCCAAAACCGAGGAACCGTTTTCTACTCCGCGTTCGTGGCACATGCTGTCAGATGCCATGAACGGCTATGGGGATAATATTACCGAAAAGCAATTGGAAATCCTGGCTTCAGGCTGTTTGTCGCCCCACCACGCAACACAATTCCGCGCGTTTGTCAAACAAATACGTAATCGGTACGCGCTGTCCGCTATCATTAACGGCAGTCAGAAATGGCCTAACAAGCCGGAAGACAGAGACGCGCTTTATTTTCTTGCCCAGAGCTTTAAGGCGCAGCTTGTCAAGGAACTGCCATCCGATAAAAACAACCTTTCCGGCGCGTCGCAGGACCTGGCGTTTCGCGCAAAATCGCTGATGAAGGATTTGGCGAATATCAGTCTGGAAATAGCCCAGATGACAGTATCTTCGGAAGATGCCCAGGTTCTGCCCGACTGGTTCATTGTTGAAGTTATACGGGATTTGCCCAGATTGGCGGCGAAAAAATAATGTCAAAAGCAAAACAGCATCAAAAAGGACAGGATGACATTGCCACACAGAAATTCAAAGCGGGATGCCAAATGGTTAATAATCACCCGTTATTCTATCAGTTATGGCATAACGCAACTGTTCGGCGTGATGAAAACAATAAATACCCGACGGAAGGGCTGTGTTTTGTTACAAGCGAGGGGTATATCATTTGCAATCCCAAACTCCGAGCCGAACCGGAGCAATGGGCGCGTGCACTGGCTCATTGCCTATTGCATTTAGGCATGGATCATTTTAAAGAGAAAGAAAATCCGGTGTTATGGAATATTGCCTGTGATTATGTTGTTGAAAAATTCTTGTCCGATCTGAAGTTTGGAACGTTGTTACGTGACGGATCGCTGCCGACGGGAATCAATAACGAGGAGCGGCTTTACCGTCGTCTGCTGGAATCGCCAGATAAAACAGAATACGGCGGCTTAGGCACGGCAGGGGCATCCGCGCCGGATATGCTGTTCGAAAATAAAACGCGATACCGCTATGGCAAACCGCCAAAGTGGACAAAAGTGTTTGCTGCCGGATTGTCCGACGCCGTGCGCAGCGCGGTTCGCGTGGCTTCCGGCGAACAGGAAACTCTTTCAAACAACCAGGATGAATCTGTAAACAGCGCCGCCTACCGCGCCAAACAATGGTTTATTTCAAGCTATCCATTGTTGGGGGCCATTGCTTCCAATTTTAAGGTGATTGAAGACTTTTCCGTATGTCAGCGAATGGAAATCACCATTGCGGCGGTTTCTCCCGCTTTGTCGGAAATATATATTAATCCCGCATACCCTTTAGACGCGGAAGAAATCCGTTTTGTGATGGCGCATGAGTTTCTTCACGCCGCCTTGCGTCACGATGCCCGCAAGGAATGGCGGGACGCATATCTTTGGAATGTGGCCTGCGATTATGTGATCAACATGTGGCTGACCGAGATGGGCGTAGGCGAACGTCCGAATAGCGTGTTATATGACGAACAGTTCAAAGGCATGAACGCCGAAACTATATATGACCGTATCGTTTGCGATATGCGTATATACCGTAAGCTTGCCACCCTGCGGGGCGTCGGCCTGGGTGATATCATACCCGGCGAACGCAGTCACTCCGCGGATGTGGATTTGGACGCTTTCTATCGCCGGTCGCTGTCACAGGGGCTTTATTATCATCAGGAGCAGGGACGCGGGTATTTACCGGATGGGTTGATCGAAGAAATCCGGGCGCTATCCCACCCGGCCATTCCGTGGGATGTGGAGCTTGCCCGTTGGTTTGATGAACACTTTATTCCTGTCGAAAAGATCCGTTCTTATGCCCGTCCAAGCCGCCGTCAGTCATCCACACCAGACATTCCGCGCCCGAATTGGGTCATCTCGCGTATGGCGATGGACGGCAGAACCTTTGGTGTTGTGCTGGACACATCCGGGTCGATGGATCGGGAACTTCTGGCAACGGCTTTGGGCGCTATAGCCAGTTACAGCGCCGCAAGGGACGTACCGGCGGCGCGCGTGGTGTTCTGTGACGCCGAAGCCTATGACGCGGGCTATATGAAGCCGGAAGACATCGCCGGAACCGTTAAAGTGAAAGGGCGCGGAGACACGGTGCTTCAACCTGGCATTGATCTGTTGAACAAATCGGAAGATTTTCCGAAAGAAGCGCCAATTTTGATAATAACCGACGGCTATTGCGATAAAGTGATTCTTCACGGCAGAGAACACGCGTTTCTGGTTCCGCAAGGCGCGAATCTTCCCTTTGAACCAAAGGGAAAAGTATTCAGGTTGAAATGATTAAATCGTTCAACTTATTGTCTTGTCCATGTTTTACTGTTGGTATCAGGCCGTGTGTAGGTTCCGGCTTGCCTGTCGTTGGCGTTGTAAGCATCAGTAAAACCTGAACCAAATACGCTGAGATCAACAGGTATCAAACCAATTGATACAATATAATCACTCGTCTCCTGATCCTCTTTACTCTTACTACCCTCAAGCCAGGAAACGTTGCCGGAAACAGTAATGCTCGTCAATTGGTTTTCCTGGAACGCTCGCTCGCCAATACTGGTTACGCTGCCTGGAATGGTTACGCTGGTTAATTGGTTATTGTAAAACGCCTCTTTGCCAATACTTGTAACGCCGTTAGGAATGGTGATGCTGGTCAAATCGTTAGCCTTAAAAGCCCCGCTGCCAATTTTCGTTAAGCTTGCGGGAAATACAACGGAAGTAAGCATTTTACGTTCGTATTTCCCGGTTGTTCTGATAACAACATTACCTTCATTTCTATAATTTTTTGCGTCCGGTATCTCTTTTACACCGTCTTTAACAACCAGCGTACCATTATTAATGCTGGCACACGATACGGCTAAAAACCCTGCCAAAATCATTAAGCACAAACTGATCTTTTTCATCATTATCCTCCTAAGATAAGCCACCAATCCAATCAATTAACCAAAAAATTCAGTAAATCCCGGATCGGAACAAGGCTTGCCGTTCAGCACATCAATCAGAGTATCAATCATGGAATGGGTTATTTTTTTTACTGAACCTCTTCCAAACATCGGAAGGCTGCGCAAAGGCATTTCCATAAGCATCTTTTCAAACATAAGGCGAAGATCGCTTGAGTCGTCTCCGTTGAACGTCTTCGATATTTGCTGGAAAATGTAGGCTTCAACTTTTTTCCCCAACTCGGTATGTCTGATATCACTCATTGTGCTGTTGCCATCAATAAGCCCTGCCGGCCGCTTGATTGACGACAGCTTTTGCCCGTACAAAGCCTCAAAAGACGCGTCGCTAACTTTTAAACCTTTCGCGCCCAGGTTAAAGTATTCAGGCGAATTCTTGCGCTGATCCTTAAGCAGGGTTTCATACCCGTCGCCTGCCACCTGTACTTCGCCTCGCAGGGAAATGTCGCGGCTTGAAGCGCCTACAAGGATCTCATAAGCGCCGCCTTCTATAGCCCAAGTTCCCTTCGGAACGTTGTAGTAAGCGAAGGAACGGGCATCCAGGGAAATTTTTACGGTACGGCTTTCGCCTTTTTGCAAAAAGACTTTATCAAAGCCCTTGATTTCCTTTAAGGCCCGCATAATTGCCGTGTTTTTTGGCGCAACGTATACCTGGGCAATTTCGGCCCCGGCTACTTCCCCTGTGTTTTTAACGTCAAAACTGACTTCCAGCTTATCGCCGGACTTAAAGGAGCTACTGCTCAGCTTCAAATTGCTGTAAGCGAACTTGGTATAAGAAAGGCCGTAACCAAAAGGAAAGGCAACGGGCTTTTCGCCATGATCATAGTAGCGGTAGCCCACAAAGATGCTTTCCCTGTACTCCGCGTTTCGGACGCTTCCCGGATAATAGTGGTAACAAGGCGTGTCTTCAATAGAAAAAGGCCATGTCTCCGCAAGCTTGCCGCTCGGTGAATGTTTGCCCAAAAGCAAGTCAACAATAGCGCCGCTTCCCGCTTGCCCGAAAAGATACGCCGCAAGAATCCCCTTTACCTTGCCTACCCAGGGCAGAGCCACTGGGGAGCCAAGCAGCAAAACAACGGCGGTATTTGGGTTAGCCGCGGCAACCGCTTCTATAAGTTTATTGTGGCTCGGTGGCAGGTCAAAAGAAGCGCGGTCAAACCCTTCGCTTTCGTATTCGTCGGGAAGCCCCGCGAAAATTATCACCTTGTCTTTGCCTTTGGCAGTCTTGACCGCTTCTTCTATAAGGGCAGCGTCAGGATTTATGCCGTTATAGCCCTGCGCAAAGTCAAATGCCACGCCTGAGGCTAGGAACGCGTCATAGGCATTGTCAAGCTTATGGGGGACAATCTTGCTGCTCCCCGCTCCCTGATAGCGGGGCGTTTTGGCGAAAGCGCCTATCACGGCGAGGCTCTGTCCCTGCTTTACCGGCAATATGTCGCCGTCGTTTTTGAGCAAAACCGCGGACTCAAGAGCGACCTTGGATGCCATCGCGTGATGCGCCGCCTTGTCGTATTGATAGTTTTCCTTCCGGTTTTCTTGCGCCTTTAGGATCAGCTCGACCAGGCGGAGCGCGGTTTTGTTTAAAACGCTTTCATCGACAGCGCCGCTTTTTACAGCAGCCACAATTTTTTTGTCGTTATGATCGCCTAGGCCTGGCATTTCCAGATCCTGCCCCGCTTTTAGTCCTTCCACGCGGTCATTGACAGCGCCCCAATCGGTTACCACTATGCCCTTAAAGCCCCATTCGTCCCGCAATATGCCTGTAAGGAGCTTGTAATTCTCCGAGGCGTAAACGCCGTTTACCAAATTGTACGAATCCATAACCGTCCACGGCTGGGACTGCTTAACCGCCGCCTCAAAAGCCGCGAGGTATATTTCCCGAAGCGCCCGCTCGTCAACAACGGAATCGCAGGTAAAACGTCCCGTTTCCTGGTTATTGGCGGCATAATGCTTCAGGGACGTGCCTACGCCCTTGCTCTGGATTCCATTAATCAGCGCCGCCGCCATTTCGCCTGCGACAAAAGGGTCCTCGCTAAAGTATTCAAAGTTTCTGCCGCATAGCGGGCTGCGCTTAATGTTCACCCCCGGGCCCAGAATGACAGAGACTTTTTCCTGCAAACATTCTTCCGCCAGCGCCTGCCCCATTTGATGCAGCAAATTCCTGTCAAAGCTGCACACGCTTGTTGCGGCTGTTGGAAAACAGGTGGCATGAACGGTTTCATCGTATTCTGATTTCTTGTCTGCTTTTAGCTGCTTGCGCAGGCCGTGGGGGCCGTCAGCCACCATGACGGAAGACAAGCCCAAACGCTCGACGCTTTTGAGCAGCCAACGGTCTTTGCCTGAGCATAAAGACGCCTTTTCTTCGATAGTTAATTGAGATACGATTTCCTGAGCAGTCATGTTATTCTCCTTTTTTCGGTTTTTATATTATATACTAGTCCTAATTTTTAGCAAAGCTCTCTTCCATACACCAAAGGCTATATAAAGAGGAATGCCCGAGGCCAGCCAGGAGAGGGGATTAACCAGGCAAACACCGGTAAAGCCTATGCGGGGAATCAGTACAAAAGCGGCCAGAATGCTCATGGCTGTTTCCATAACGCTGCACAGAATTGGGGCGCGACGCATACCCAGGCCCTGAAGGGTGCTGCGGAAGACAAGCATTATCCCAAGGATAAAAACCGTATAGCCCGTATAGAGGATATAGCGATGGGCAAGGGCAACGGCTTCGGGGCTGTCTTTCAGGAAAAGAGCGGCAATGGGTTCCCCGGTAAACTGGTTGACAGTTGCCATGAAAACGCCCAAACCAAGACTGATAAGGCAGGCCTGGAACAAGCCTTTATAAACCCTGTCCATTTTACCCGCGCCGTAATTCTGGGCGGTATAGGTGGTCACTGCGCGGGAAACGGCAAAAAGCGGCATCATGTTAAGAGCCCGGACGCGTTGGGCCGCGGACACCGCCGCTACAGTCAGGGCCCCAAGGCCGTTAATGGCAGTCTGAACCAGGATATTGCCCACTTCTACGATAGACCTTTGAAGGCCCATTGCAATACCTAAGGAAAGGTGGATTTGTATTTCATGCCATCCTACGCGCCAATCCTGCCTTCGCGGCAGAACCGAACGAAAACGGCGGAATATGAACCCTGAAATCAGAATGGCAGAAATGAGCTGGCTGATAACGGTAGCGAGAGCCGCTCCCGGAACTCCCCAGGAAAAGGCCACCACAAAGAGCGTATCCAGAATAATATTACATGCTGTTCCAATGATGAGGAAAATAAATGGCCTTAAACTGTCCCCCTTCGCGTAGATAATGCCGGCCAGGATATTATAGAGTATGGTAATGCCAAGGCTGGAAAAAATGATCCTTACATAATCTGAAGCGTTTTTATGCAATTCAGAGGGAGTACGCATAAGAGTAAGAATATGCGGAACCAGGGGAAGGAGAAGCGTCATAAAAACCACCGCGACTGTCAGGCTGATAAAAAACACCGCAGCAACGCTACGTCGTGTCCCATCCTCATCCTCCGCCCCCACACGTTGGGTTGTGATAATTATGAGACCTCCGCTCAGGCCGAAGATAAAGCCATAGACAAAACCGATAAGGTTGAAACTTGCGCCTACCGCCCCCAGGCCGTTTATTCCCAACCAGCGCCCTACGATAAAAGCGTCTGTCATTGTGTAAAAGATATGGAGAAATTCCCCGGCCAAAAGCGGCAGCGTAAAGGCGATGATGCGCTTAGCCGGATTCCCGCTGGTCATAAGAAGAGTTTTTTTTGTTGAGAGGCCTTGCATTATGACGCTGAACTAAAATCCCAAGGCTCGTAAATTTTCGGCACATCCCCCAGAAGGCGTTTGGTATAATCCGCTTTCGGATTGAGTATGGCTTCCTCGGCAGTGCCCCTTTCCACGATAACGCCTTTCTCCATGATGTACACTGTATCGGAAATGTAATACGCCAATCCCATATCGTGGGTGATGAACACAATGGTCATGTTGATCTCATTCCGGAGTTTCAGGAGCATGTCCAGAATGGTGGCCCGGGAACAGGCGTCAATCATGGAAGTGGGTTCGTCGGCAATGAGGAGCCGAGGGTTAAGCATGAATATACGCGCTATCATAAGGCGCTGCATCTGACCACCCGAAAGCTCAAAGGGGTACTTATTGGAAAGTTCTTCAAATTTCAGGTTGACAAATTTACAGGCGTCTTTCATTTTTTCGTGTTTTACTTCATCGCTCAATTTATCGCCGCCCTGGAGTCTGATACAGTCCAGAAGGACCGCGTCAACCTTGGAGAAAATGTTATAGGTAGAATAAGGATCCTGAAATATTGCCTGGATATTCTGCCAGTATAACCGTCGTTTCGCGTAAGTGGAAATGTCCCGGGGCTGTCCCTCATAAAAAATCTCGCCCCTGGTGGGACTAAGGAGCCCCAGGATCATCTTTGCCAGAGTAGTCTTGCCGCTTCCGCTTTCTCCCACTATGGAAATGATCTCTCCACGATGGAATTCAAAATCAACGTTATTTACGGCAATTGTTTTTTTATCCCTATGACCGAATTCCCTGGTCAGGTTTTTCCCGCTCATGAATACTTCATTCGTTTTTTGTGTATCACTCATACCGCCGCCTCACTGTTTTTGTACAATTCCTGCAGTTTCTCCTGGGAAAGCCTGCATCGGTAGGTTCTGCCCGGACCTGCGGACTTATCTTCCAGGGGAAGAGTTTTGCAATGTTCGAAGTATTTGCACCTTTCCTGGAAACGGCATCCTTCAAGTTTCAACTTCAAATTAGGCGGCGCGCCCGGAATGGCCTGGAGCACATGCCCGCGGGTACCCTCCTCGGGGACGATAATTGAATTCATCAGACCTTTGGAGTAAGGCATAATGGGATCAAAGACCAGTTCCTTCGCGGTTCCCCTTTCCACGATCTCCCCTGCGTACATTACCATGATATCGTCGGTAACATTGAAAAGCAGGGGCAGTTCATGGGTGATAAAAAGCATCGCCCTGACAAAACCTTTTTCCATTAAGTCGTGGAGCAGCTTGATTACTATCTTTTGTGAAGATACATCCAGAGCGGAGGAAGGCTCATCGGCAATCAGTACTTTGGGTTTTAATATAGTTGAAATAGCAATAACTGTCCGCTGCTTCATACCGCCGGAAAGTTCCACCGCATACTGGTTCAATACTTTTTCCGGAAGGTTGAGAAGCTCGAACCGCTCCCGAGCCATATCGTAAACATCTTTTTTTGTGAGATCCAGTTTATGCGCCCACAATACATCTTCAATGAAGCGTATGATCTTCCGTGTAGGGTTGAGGGCATTCATGGCTGCCTGGGGAATGTAGGCAATGTCTGTTCCCAAAACGGTTTGGCGGATAACATCAGGATCCAGGCTCGTTATTTCCTTGCCGTCTATGGTTATGCTTCCGGATTCGTAATAAAGGGGCGGGAAATAATAGCCCATAACGCTCATGGCCAGGGTACTCTTACCGCACCCCGATTCTCCGGCTATCCCCAGGGATTTTCCTTCTTCCAAAGAAAATGACACGTTGTCTACCGAACAAACCCGCTCGTTCATCCTGGTCTTGTAAAACGTAGTAAGGTTTTTTACTTCCAATATGTTTTGAGCCATGGTCAGCTCCTTATCTGGGGATTGAATATCTGATCCAGACCGGAATTGATAAGGTTCAGGGAAAATGTAATCAGGGCGATCATCGCAATCACCGGCAGAAAGGCCCACCACGCGCCGTTTGCAAGGGCGTTGAAATTCATGGCCCAAGACATCATGAGACCAAGGCTCGCCACATTGTGGGGACCCAGACCCAGCATGGAAAGGCTCGCCTCCGCCAGAATTCCCGAAGCCATCTGCAAAATGAAAGCCATCAAAACATAAGAAGCAACGTATGGAAGTATGTCCTTTGCAATGATCCTTGGCATTGAGTGGCCAGACAGCTTGGAAAGATTCACGTGGTCACGATTACGGAGGCTCGTAGTTTGGGCGCGTACCGATCTTGCTGTCCAGGGCCAGGACGTAATGCCAATGATGATGGCGATGGTAACAAAACTGCGCGTTCTAAGGCTGACGGATATCAGAATAAGAATCACGATGGAAGGAATAACGATAACAATATTAACGATAGAAGCCAGGACGTTATCCACAGTTCCCCCCATATACCCGGATACAAGGCCGATGGTAAGGCCGATCAGGGTGGCGATTGTTCCCGCCATAATTCCAATAAGAAGACTGGTACGGGTAGCGTAAACAAGCTGGGCCAGAACGTCCCGGCCAAAATTATCGGTGCCCAGCACACGCATAACCTTCGCCCTCTCTTGTACCTGAACCGTAAACCCCCATTGAGCCTGCAAATCAATCATGGCCTGGGTTTCGGCGTCAATAACAACCTCTTTCTCTTTTTGCTTTACCCCCAAGTATTCAAAAAGATTCGGTTTTTCAAACATATGGCCGTCCATTTTCATGGGATCGGTTTTGTTGAATACGGGAAACAGAATAGCCGTAAGAATAATGACGCTTAAAACAATAAAACCAAACCTGAACTTTCCGGACTTAAAAGCGGTTTTTAAAATGTACCCCATATTAACCGACCTCCTCCTGCTGAGTGAGCCTGACACGCGGATCTATAAGACCGCAAATAATATCCACAAGGTAATTGGCTGCCAGGACCATAATCGTAATTATCAAAGTACAGGCTGAAATTAGAGGGAAATCCGCGCCTGTAATAGCCTTGAACAGCGTTGTCCCTATACCCGGATAACTGAATACGATTTCCGCTACAAGGTTACCCCCAATCATGGTTCCCAGAGAAAGTGCAAGGCCGGTAATCTGGGGGAGCATCGCGTTACGGAAAACATACGTGACAATTTTGTTGTCTTTAATTCCCATAAGCCGGCTGTATTTTACATAGTCGGCGTTGAGTTCATAGATGGACATTTCCCTCATCCCCAGAGACTGGCCTCCGATCATCGCGATTACCATGGTAATGAAAGGCAGGCGGTAATGGCTCAGCAAGGAAAGCAGAAAGCGGGGATTCCTCCAGTTCGGGAGTATATCAAAAGCGTAACCAAGGCTCCCGGGAAAAAGGTGGAGCTTGTTCGCCAGAAAATGCACGTTTACAATCGCGAGGCCAAAGGCTGGGATGGCGGCAATAAAGAGAAAAAAGGGGAAAAACACCTTGTCAAAAATTCCCTTACGGTAGGCTGCCAGGGCGCCCAGGGCATTTCCCAATAGCCAGCCTGTAAATATGGCCGGAAACTGGAGCCTTAGTGTCCAGGGAACGGCGGATTTTATGATATCCGATACATCACGGGGAAATTGAATGAAAGATTTTCCAAGTTTCCCCTGAAACAAATTACCTACATATATTATAAACTGCTGCCACATTGGCTTGTCCAGGCCGAATTCAGTCATGTAAGCGTCCTGGATTGCCTTTATCGACTGGTAATCGGTTAAACCTTCGATAGCCCCAGCTATAAAGGTGGAAACCGGGTTACCGGGCATGAGCCTTGGAAGCATAAAATTAAGCAAAAACGCCACAAAAAGCGTTAATACATACCAGCCCGTTTTTTTGAGCAGATACTGCTTATACCCTCTCATGGAATACTCCTTTCTGGAATCCACCGCCTAAGCTTCAAACCTATAAAAATATAAAAGGGGGGCTACGCCCCCCTCTGACTAGATCAAAATTTTACTTTTTTGGTGTGAGCCTGAAAAGAGACAAGAATCCGTATCCCTCAGAGCAAAGGTCCGGCGGAATGTTAGTGCCGTCACCAAGCTTCGGGAAACCTGTCCAAACTGTCGTATTAACCGTATGGAAATTCTGAGGCCTGTACCATGCGACCCCCACCGGGTTTTCCTGCAGGAAGATTATGTTAAGCCGGGTGTACATTTGCTTCTTCTTCGCAGCATCCGTTTCACTGGCAAGCTGTAAGAGAATCTGGTTAAACTCCGCGTTCTCCCAACGGCCCCAGTTCCCGACAGGGTTCCTTGTACCGACAGGAGGTATATCATTTGAGCCCATCGCCTGGTTCCACCTGCCCCAGGGACTGTAAAGGCCAGTACCGCTGCCGCCGGTATTGTTGAGGTTTATGTCAAAATCTCCCTCTTCCCTTCTCGTTGTTACTACCTGCGATGTGGGGTACTCGGTAACAACCGAAATCCCTACGTCCTTTGAGGACTGGGCGACAACTTCAAGGGTAGCCTGGAAATCCGTCCAGCCTGTGGGGCATATCGCCGTAAAGGCAAGCCGAACCCCGCCTTTCGCCCTGACGCCGTCCGCGCCTCGGACCCAGCCCGCCGCGTCCAATTCTCTGTTGGCCTGGGCAACACGGTCGGCCCGGTTGTCGCCCCACTGGTATTGCTTCAGTTGGTCCCAGTCAACCAGGGCCGTCTCCGCCGGAATAGGGAGCATAAAATGAGAACCAGCGGGGGCGGAATAACCGCTGGCCGCGTTATTGGCCATAGTGGGATAATCCAGGCACAGGTTAATGGCCTTCCGTACCACCGGATCGTTTAAGCCGGGTTTCCGGGTGTTATAGATCAGGGTAGGAATAACGCCGGGGAAGTAATACGGCGCCTGGGGAAGATAGGTCTCTATCCCCTTTGGGAACATATTCCACACCTGGTTGATGAACTGCTGGGAAACATCAACCTGCCCTGCTTCAAATGCGGCGTCACCTGCCGGGTTGTCCTTATAAATCATGTGGGCAATGTACTTGGGCGCAGGGAGTTTGCCGTATTTAGCTTTTCCCCAGTAATTATCGTCCCGGATCAATACAACCCTGGTATCGTCGTTGAAAAGGGGCTTATACGCGCCGGTCGCCACGGGTTCTCCGTTGGGATATGAGGCAAGGGCATTTTTGTTACTCTGAGCGGATCCGCGGGCAGGATCAACAATCTTTAAAATTCTGTCTATTTCCGCCTTTGAAGTAATATACCGGGAGTAGAGGGAGTCCGTAATTGATATGGGATTGAATTTCTGCG
>Ga0268262_10000750_pt1 | contig 42123 bp, 40 predicted proteins | sample TergutNc150P3_FD_190354 | JGI IMG/M metagenome (GOLD analysis project Ga0268262, IMG submission 190354) | Nasutitermes corniger P3 segment gut microbial community from laboratory colony in Florida, USA - Nc150 P3 (SPAdes) (version 2) | ecosystem: Host-associated > Arthropoda: Insects >...
GCCAGCGTTTGCGTCCGGCTTTGCCCAATGTTGTATTCATGTGGTCTTCATTGCCGACGCTGCCGATTGTCGCATAACATTTTTTGAACACCATGCGCATTTCGCCGGACGGCAATTTTAACGTAACATAATCGCCTTCTTTGGCGGCGATAAGAGCGCCTGTGCCCGCTGAACGAGCCATCTGTCCGCCCTTGCCTAATGTTAATTCAATATTGTAAACATTAAATCCTAACGGAATATTTTCAAGCGGAAGAGCGTTTCCCGGTTCAATGGGAGCGTCGGGACCGCTTAAAATTGTCGCGCCCGGTTTTAGTTCTCTGGGGGCGATAATGTAGCGCTTCTCGCCGTCTTTGTAATTGATAAGAGCGATGTTAGCGCTGCGGTTTGGATCGTATTCAAGCGTGGCAACTTTTCCCGGAATACCGATTTTGTCTCTTTTAAAATCGATGTCGCGGTATTTGCGTTTGTGTCCGCCGCCTTTGTGGCGCACACTTATGCGTCCGAATGAATCGCGTCCCGCTCTGTCTTTTCTTCCGCTTGTAAGAGTTTTTTCCGGTTTTGCGCCCTTGGTAAGCTCTGAGTTATCAAGGCTTGTCCATTGCCTCATTCCCGGCGTTATCGGTTTATATTTCTTAATACCCATAATTTTTCCTTATACGCCCTCGAAGATAGCAATCTTTTCGTCTTTGGGAAGCTTTACAATCGCTTTCTTCCAAGTTGAAGTATATCCTTGGCGGTAGCGCTGCCTTTTGGGCTTGCCTCCGACAACCATTGTGGTGCAGGAAATTGGATGCACATTAAACAATTTTCTTACCGCTTCTTTAATCTGCGGCTTTGTAGCCGACTGAGCTACTTTAAAAACATATTTTCCTTCTTCGCGAAGCTGGTTTGCTTTTTCTGAAAGAACAGGTTCAATTAAAATATCTTCGTATTGAATCATTCACCTGCCTCCTTTTCGCTGTAAAAATCGTTAAGATTTTTCGCCGCTGTTTCCAGCATTAACACCTGACGACCGTAAAACAATTCATGCGCCGACAAGCGGTTGTAAGAAAGATATTTAACCCACGGAATATTCGCCGCGGCTCTTTTAATTTTTGGATCATCGTCTTTAAGGATTATCACTGTGCGAAGTCCGGGTTCAAAATTATCGAGTAATTTTGCCAAATCTTTTGTTTTACCTGACTCGACTGAAAAATCTTCTACTATTTTTAATGTGTCGCTCTGCGCTTTTAAGCTAAGAATTGTTTTAAGCGCAAGGCGTTTCGCTTTTTTAGGTATTGCATAGGAAAAATCTTTCGGTTTCGGACCGAAGATTACGCCTCCGCCGACAAGCACGGGAGATTTTTTATCGCCTCGGCGGGCTCGTCCTGTTCCTTTTTGGGCATACGGTTTAGCGTTTGAACCGTGAACTTCGGCTCTTCCTTTTGTGCAGGCGTTTCCCTGTCTTTTATTGGCAAGTTCGTTATTAATTGCGTACCAAATTAAATCTTCGTTTACAGGAAGACCAAAAACATTATCGTTTAACGCCATAGTGCGAACTTCTTTGCCTTCTTTTGAATACACTTTACAGTTCATGTTTACCGTCCCTTCTTGACCGCGGAGCGGACAAACACAAGCCCTTTATTAATACCGGGAACAGCGCCCCGAACCAAAATGAGCTGTTTATCAGGATCTGTTTTTATAACCCTAAGGCTTAAAACCGTTACTTTTTCCCGTCCCATGCGTCCGGGTAATTTTACATTTTTAAAAGTTTTCGCGGGGTATGTACTCTGACCTGTAGAGCCGGGTTCACGGTGGAATTTAGAACCGTGAGTTCTGCGTCCGCCGCCGAATTTGTAGCGTTTTACAACGCCCTGAAAACCCTTGCCTTTTGAAACGCCGCAAACATCGACATATCTGACATCTTTTAACACTTCAATTCCAAGAGAGTCACCTACGGCGACTTCTTTTTCAAAATCACGCAGTTCGCAAATCTTTTTCTTAGGTGTAACGGCTTCGGGAAACTGCCCCGCGCGGGCTTTTGTTACGCGATTTTTTTTAGCTTCGTCTATACCGACGACTACAGCGGCGTAACCGTCCGCTTCTTTTGTTTTTTTGGAAATGACAACATTCGGATCTATTCTTAACACCGATACCGGCATAAGATTGCCCGCTTCGTCAAAAACTTGAGTCATCCCAACTTTTCTGGCATAAAGCCCTAACATTGTAGTACTCCTATGACCGCTTGATCTTACTGTTTAATCTCTACATCAACGCCTGCGGGGAGTTCCAGCTTCATTAATGAATCCATAACTTCCGCAGAAGGATTAACAATATCAATCAATCTCTTATGAGTCCGCATTTCAAACTGTTCGCGGCTCTTCTTATTTACGTGAGGTGAACGTAAAACGGTCACCTTATTAATTCGTGTCGGCAGAGGGATAGGTCCCGTCACTTTCGCTCCGGCTTTTCTTACAGCCGCGGCGATAGACTTAGCGCTCTGATCAATTAATTCAACGTCAAAACCGCGCAGCCTTACTCGAATTCCTTCCTTAGCCATTGTTCCTCCAAGTCTTGCCATTTGACCTTTCGATCAAATGGCAGATGCTCCTTATTCGATTATCTCGACAACCTGACCGGAGGCAACTGTCTTGCCGCCTTCGCGGATAGCGAAGCGAAGACCTTTTTCCATGGCGATCGGGTGGATCAACTCGCCGATAACTTCAGCGTTATCGCCGGGCATTACCATTTCTTTGCCTTCAGGAAGTTTTACAGTACCGGTAATATCGGTTGTGCGGAAATAGAACTGCGGTCTGTAACCTGTAAAGAACGGGCTGTGGCGTCCGCCTTCATCTTTGGACAGACAATAAATCTGACCTTTGAATGTTTTGTGAGGTGTAATGGTTCCCGGTTTAGCGAGTACCTGTCCGCGTTCAACGTCTTTTTTATCAATACCGCGGAGAAGAGTACCGACGTTATCGCCCGCCTGAGCTTCATCGAGCAGTTTATTGAACATTTCAATACCGGTAATAACTGTTTTAGCAGTCGGTTTAATACCGATAATTTCAACTTCTTCGTTCAATTTAAGAATACCGCGTTCCACTTTTCCGGTTACGACAGTACCGCGTCCCTGAATTGTGAATACGTCTTCAATCGGCATGATGAAGGGTTTGTCGGAATCACGCACAGGATCGGGGAAATAAGAGTCCATTGCCGCAAGAAGTTCATCGATACATTTTGTTGAAGCGGCATTGTCCGGCTCTGACATCGCTTTGAACGCCGAGCCTTTGATGATGGGAATCTTGTCGCCGGGGAAACCGTTAGACGAAAGAACGTCTTTGATTTCTTCTTCAACTAACGCGATAAGTTCATCGTCTTCAACCTGATCGATTTTGTTGAGGAAAACGATCATGTTGGGTACGCCTACCTGACGGGCGAGAATGATATGCTCGCGTGTCTGGGGCATAACCGAGTCGGGAGCGGATACTACGAGGATCGCTCCGTCCATCTGCGCGGCGCCGGTAATCATGTTCTTGATATAGTCGGCGTGTCCGGGACAGTCGATGTGCGCGTAATGGCGTTTGTCTGACTGATACTCCAAGTGACGGGTATTGATTGTAATACCGCGCGCTTTCTCTTCCGGAGCATTATCAATATCATCAAACTTCATTTCCTTGTCGCCGAATTTCCTCGCGCAATGCATGGTAATAGCGGCTGAAAGAGTGGTCTTTCCATGATCAACGTGACCAATCGTTCCGACGTTCATGTGGACTTTAGTCCTATTAAATTTATCCTTTGCCATTTGTGTCCTCCTTATGAACACTAAATATATTTTCTTCGTACTTTACGTACATAAAATACTTTCTTTGAGTGGGAAACGAATTAAGCGGAAAATCAGCCGTCTATGCAAGCCTGCACGTTACGCAATATCCACATCGTTCCACCTGTCTCACGCGAATTGCGCTTGCGCTATTCGCAATGATCGGTTTGGAAACCTACCATTTACATAATCTACCATCTATAATGGGCGAACGCTTTGTTGGCTTCGGCCATTTTATGGGTGTCTTCCTTCTTTTTGAAGGCTGTACCCGTATCATTATACGCATCCAGTATTTCAGCAGCAAGCCTGTCTCCCATGCCTTTTCCTGATCTGGCTCGGGCTGCGCTTATAATCCACCTCATACCGAGGGCTTCGCGCCTTGCTTCCCGAATTTCTACGGGAACTTGATACGTCGCTCCGCCGACACGGCGGGATTTTACTTCTATAACAGGTTTTACATTATCTAAAGCTTTTGAAAAAACTTCAAGGGGAGGCTTGTCTGTTTTTGTTTGGAGAATTTCAAGCGCCTCATGGATTATGCGGAGCCCTAGGGAACGTTTACCTTCCCACATCATTCTATTAACAAACTTGGAAACTACAACGCTGTTGTATTTTGGATCGGGGAGAATTCCCCTGTCGATGGTTTTCTTCTTTCTACCCATAATCTACGCCTTGGGCCTCTTTGCGCCGTATTTTGAGCGTCCGCGTTTGCGGTCTGTTACGCCCAAAGTATCTTTAGCGCCGCGGATAATATGGTAGCGTACGCCGGGGAGGTCTTTTACACGTCCGCCTCTGACTAAAACAACCGAGTGTTCCTGTAAATTATGTCCGATTCCCGGGATATATGCGGTAACTTCCGTACCATGAGAAAGGCGAACACGGGCTACTTTTCTAAGAGCCGAATTCGGTTTTTTTGGCGTTACGGTCATTACACGAGTACAAACCCCCCTCTTCTGAGGACAGGATTTGAGCGCCGGGGATTTCGTCTTGGAAGTAACTTTTTGGCGTCCAAAACGAACCAGTTGGTTAATAGTAGGCATTCCTCAAAAACTCCTTAACATACTAGGGACAGAAATAGACTGTCTCCTTGACCCCTCAAGAAAAATAAGGGGTAGAAACCTAAATCTATTGAAAATGCAAAAAAATGTCAAGAGGTTTTGATAAATTTTGATAAATTTTTTATTTGGTAATAAGCGAGGAAAGGATCAATATTACGAACAAAAGGACTATAACGGTTAGGGCAACAGACCAAAAAGGCAGGGGTTCTGCGGCATGGTATTCCCTTGTTTTGGGTGGCTTTTTTTTGCCGATTTTTGCGGGTTTTGAGGACGTTGGAGCGGCTGAATAACCGCACATCGGGCAGCCGTTTTTGAACATTCTGTCGTTGCCGGAGTATCCGCAGGCAGGACATCTAATAGAAGCAAAAATACGGCCGCAGTACGGGCAGTTTTTAACCTCGTTTCCTACCTCATTTCCGCAATTATCACAAAAAAATCGTGGTTTCTTATTCAAAATAAGCCCCTATATACAAATAATTTGAGTACGCTTAGTTAATTATCGGTATTTTTTTAGGGTTGACATGATGTTGAAGTGCCTTTTTTCGGGCAATCACTGCATGGGGAAGACGCTGTCTGCGCCGATTGGGAAGTTTCGCTTTTTTTGGTCTTTTTATCGGAAGAAGGTTTCGAAGCGGCTGCGGTTGAGCTTTTGCCCTTGTCCGTAACATAAAACCCCGATCCTTTGAAGATTACGCCTGCTCCGCCGAAAATGAGGCGGCGGACTTCACTGCCGCATTTAGGGCATTCTTTCAGCGGTTGGTCGTTCATAGACTGAAACGCCTCAAAAGTGTGAGAACAGCTTTTACATTCGTATTCGTAAGTAGGCATGATTACTTTAAATATAATGAAAATATTAATTAACAGCAATACCTGCGGAGAAAAAACGCATATATATAAATAATTAGAACTAACACCTAAGATTTATAACATTTCTCCTAGAAGATACAAGGAACGGAACTATACATTTATTTTTATAAGGGGAAAAATTATGAAAATCAGTTTTAAACTTATGTCGATTATGATCGTTCTCGGCTTATTTGCCGTCGCCGCCGTTTCCGTAACACTGCTTGTTCGTTCCAGAAGCAATATTCTAAAACTTTCGGAAGAATACACTGTTTCCGTGGCAAATGATTCCGCCGCCGATATTACAAGTTTTATTGATACTTATACGCACAAGGCGGAAACTATCGCCACTGTTATGGAACAGTACCATTACATGGCAGTTGCCAATCGCCGTACTTTTTTAAACTTTATCCTTGACGGTATGACGAAGGAAAACCCGGCTATTATCGCTTCATGGTGCGTATGGGAACCGAACGTTTTGGAAGGCAATGATAAACAATTCTTGGGAACTAAAGGAACAAGTAAAACCGGACGTTTCGCACCCTACTATTATTGGGATAACGGAACTGTAAAGCTAAGCGTTCTGGAAGATTTTGAAGACCCCGCTTATATTATACCGTTAAAAACCGGAGTTCCGTTGCTTTTGGAGCCATACGAGTACAATGTAGGCGGAAAGAATTTATTGATAACATCGATTGCTTATCCTATACACAACGACGACAAAGTTATGGGCGTTATAGGTTTTGATATTCCCCTAACAGAAATTCAAAATATTTCCCAGACTCAAAAAGCTTTTGATGATTCTATAACCGCCATATTCAGCAACACAGGAACAGTAATAGCGCACTTTGATGAAAGCCGTATAGGCTTAAATATAAAAGATACCGAAGCCGATATGGCGGGTAAACATTTTGATAAATTTTTAAACGCGGTAAAGACAGGAAAATATTTTTATTTTTCCAATTTTATAAAAGATATAGGAAAGGAAATGAGAATGTTTATCATGCCTATTCCCTTTGCGCAAATAAATACCACATGGACTTATGCGGTAGCTGTTATGAGCGATGTAGTAATGGCTCCTGTTTATGAAATGATTTTTATGACCATAGTGATAAGCGTTGTTGTTTTGGTTATTGTAATTTTCGCGGCAATATTCCTGTCGCGCTCTATAAGCAAACCCATTGTTACGGCGGCGGAAACTTTAAAAGATATTTCCGAAGGCGAAGGCGACCTTACGCGTAACATTCCCGTAAATTCAAAAGACGAAATAGGCAATCTTGCCCTTTACTTTAACAAAACAATAGAAAAAATCAGACTTCTTGTCATAACAATAAAAAATGAGGCGTTAAGTCTTAATAACACAGGCACTGAACTTGCAAGCAATATGACGCAAACAGCGGCGGCGATTAATGAGATTAACGCTAACATTCAAAGTATGAAAGGTCGCGTAATAAATCAGAGCGCAAGCGTAAGCGAAACACACGCTACTATGGAACAAGTTGTCTCGAATATCAATAAACTTAACAGCCATGTTGAAAATCAGAGCAACAATGTATCGCATGCGTCGTCCGCAATAGAAGAAATGGTAGCCAATATTAATTCGGTTACCGAAACCCTTGTGAAAAACAGCGAGAATGTAAAAACATTAAAGGACGCATCCGAAACCGGCAGAAACGGACTGGAAGAAATGGCAAGCGATATTCAGGAGATAGCCAATGAGTCAGAAGGACTTATGGAAATTAACTCCGTTATGGAAAACATAGCGAGTCAGACCAATCTGCTATCGATGAATGCGGCAATTGAAGCGGCTCACGCAGGAGACGCGGGCAAAGGTTTTGCCGTAGTAGCGGATGAAATACGCAAATTGGCTGAAAATTCAAGCGAACAGTCAAAGATTATCGGCGGCGTATTAAAGAAGATAAAAAGCGCAATGGACAAGGTTATCCTTTCCTCAAACAGCGTGCTTAAAAAATTTGAAGCGATTGATTCAAACGTAAAGATAGTATCGGAACAAGAAGAAAATATTTTAACCGCCATGGAAGAACAGGGCAAGGGAAGCAAACAAATACTTGATGTTGTAAGCAATGTAAATGAAATCACAAAGCATGTAAAGAGCGGTTCAAATGAAATGCTTGAGGGCGCAAATGAGGTAATACAGGAAAGCGATAATCTGGAAAAAACAACGCAGGAAATAACCGGCGGAATGAACGAAATGGCTTCGGGAGCGGAGCAGATAAATACCGCCGTACATCATGTTAATGAAATAAGCTCCAGAAATCGTTCGGGAATTGATACGCTGATGCGCGAAGTTTCCAAGTTTAAGGTTTAAGAATTTTTAATTTGCCGCCTCGGAGAATTGAACTCCAGACACGCAGATTTTCAGTCTGCTGCTCTACCAACTGAGCTAAGGCGGCTAAATAATAGCACCGCGTCAAGCGGTGTTACGCCCAATAAAATCAACCAGCCCAGGCGCCATTAATGTAATCCCGGACTTTAAATGCAAGCCCACCTTTAGGTGGGCGACAGCGCCGCTTCAAAAAAAAGTCAGGTTCAAAGAACCTGAGTTCCTGAAGGGAACTGTCTATAGCCTCGCTATTAATATGCCAAAATCATCAAAAATAGTCAATAGGTGGCATCTTTTGGAGATATGGGGATTCGACTTCCAGTCGCAAACATCCTGTTTGCTCCTTCCAGCCCGCCTACGCAATCCCGCCGCATCCATGCGGTGCATTATTCTAGCAAGGCTTTCGCCTTGAGATTATTACAGGATTGCTTCGGTTCGAATCCCCACAGTTACCGCTTTTTGTAACATTACTGGTTTATGTTACTTATGCGGCAATGTAATTAACTCCAATGGAGATATGGGGATTCGAACCCCAGGCCTATTGATTGCGAACCAATCGCTCTACCAACTGAGCTATATCCCCGGTTGTTTTTACTATTTAGCCTAAAATTTCTATTTTGGTCAATAGGTGATAATAACCGCGCTGTATGATCCTTACATATATCTATCATAGTTGAGTTTATCTTGTATTTTTGATAAAATAATAAAAAAGGAGCAAACATGGAAGCTTTAAAGAAAAATCCGGCGTGGAAAGGCAGGAAAGGACCTGTTGTATTAGTCATAATGGACGGCGTAGGTTACGGAAAATATAAAGAGGGCGACGCTGTCGCGGATTCAAAAATGTATCACCTTAACGATATAAAAAGCAAAAGTCCCAATACAAAACTGAAAGCGCACGGAAAAGCCGTAGGGCTTCCTTCCGACGAAGATATGGGTAACAGCGAAGTCGGTCATAACGCGATGGGCTGCGGCAGGGTTTTTAATCAGGGCGCGGCGTTGGTTTCAAACTCTATCCATACAGGAGCGATGTTTGAAGGCTCCGCATGGAAAGAAATTGTAGCCAATGTAAAAAACGGCAAGCCTGTTAACGGGCGCGAGCCTACCCTTCACTTCCTCGGGTTGTTCTCGGACGGCAATGTTCACAGCCACATAGATCACTTAAAAGCGATGATTGAACACGCTAAAAAAGAAGGCGTTAAGCGTGTGCGCGTTCATGTTCTTTTTGACGGACGCGACGTAGGCGAAACAAGCGCCCTTGAATATGTCGATCCTTTTGAAGCGTTCTTAAAAGATTTAAGCAAAGACGGCTTTGACGCTAAAATCGGCTCAGGCGGCGGGCGTATGTGGATTACAATGGATCGTTACGGCGCGGATTGGGAAATGGTGCACCGAGGCTGGGAAACCCATGTGTTCGGAAAAGCCCGCCAGTTTGCAACGGCTCATGAAGCGGTGGAAACATACAGGAAAGAAATTCCCGGCATTATAGATCAGGACTTAAAAGAATTTGTTATAGCCGAAAACGGCAAGCCAATAGGCACTATCGAGGACGGAGATTCTCTTATTTACTTTAACTTCCGCGGAGATCGCGCGCTGGAAATTACAGCCGCTTTTGAAGATGAAAAGTTTACCCACTTCGACCGAGGACAAAGACCGAAAATTTGCTATTCGGGAATGATGGAATACGACGGCGACTTGCACGTTCCGAAGCGATACCTTGTAAGTCCTCCGTCAATTGATCGCACAATGGGCGAATACCTTGCGGCAAGCGGCGTGAGAACGCTCGCTATTTCCGAGACGCAAAAGTACGGGCATGTCACCTACTTTTTCAACGGAAACCGCACGGGCAAGTTCGATGAAAAACTTGAAGACTATGTTGAAATAAAAAGCGATGTTCTTCCTTTTGAACAGCGTCCGTGGATGAAGTGCGCTGAGATTACAGATCATGTTATGGCGGCTGTAACTTCCGGCAAATATGATTTTATAAGACTGAACTATCCCAACGGCGACATGGTGGGACACACCGGCGTTTATCAAGCGGTTGTATGCTCAATGGAAGCGATGGATCTTCAGCTTGGCAGGCTCTTAAAAGTTATTGATGAAGCGGGAGCTGTAATGGTGATAACAGCCGACCACGGCAACAGCGACGATATGTTCGAGCATGACAAGAAAACAGGCAATGTTTCCATGAAAGCGGACGGCACGCCGAAAGCGAAAACAAGCCACAGCCTTAATCCTGTTCCCTGCATTATTTATGATCCTGAATGCAAGGGCGAGTATCAGCGTGATCCGAAAGACGGCAGTCTTAACGAAGGGTTGGGAATAAGCTCAATCGCCGCAACATGTATGCATTTACTTGGATTTATTCCGCCAAGCGATTACGATAAGTCTGTGTTAAAGATGTAACGCAAGCGATTTTTTGAATACATTGACAAAAAATTTTTTATTTGTTATTGTATCAATCTGTAAATAGATTCCCCTGTCGGGCAATAGCGCAGTTGGTTTAGCGTACAAGTCTGGGGGACTTGGGGTCCCCGGTTCAAATCCGGGTTGCCCGACCGGGGAATTTATTTAAAATTTCAAAATTATTTCGGCATTTCAACAATCGGTTCAAAGTGCGGGTTTCTTAGCTGGTTTATCGCTCTGCTCTGCCATTCTCCGGCTTGCGGTACAACGGACAGGAAATCCCAAATAGCGCGGGCGGCGGAGGGCTTTCCGTTTCTGTAAAGGCTTGTGCTTAAATAATAGGCGGTTTTGTAATACTCAACTTCATCCATGTACGCGACAAGTACCGGATTTCTGTTTGCTATGGCGGATAACTCGGCAAGAGTGTGAATTTGATTTTCTCCGCGCGCGTCTTTTTCCGTAGTAAAGGCAAAATCATATTGACGCCTTTTTATTTCTTCCATAACAATTGAATTCTGAATAAGGAACGAGAACATTAAATGAGGCTCCGCAGACGGGCGTCCCCTAACAGCGTAATAGTATCCTAAGTATCTATGCGCTTTTTCAGATGTTTTATTGTTGTATCTGTACAATTCAAGGAAACGATTAATGCCCTGCTCCGACAATGTTTTTGTCATGGCGGATCTTTCAAAGGATGCATACGCTTGATCATAAGGCAATGCAGCGTTTTGCGTATTGTTGTTTGTTCTTGCGGATACCGCTTTGCTTGAGTTAATCCAAAGAGAATCCGAAGTATCGATTATCGATTCATAAACTTTTATCATGTCGGTATATTCTTGTCTTGTGTCATAAATAGCGGCAATTTTATACTGTATTGTTATGCCGAAATCAGGATCTTCAGACGCAAGCAAAGGCCGTCCGGTAATAATCGAATAAGCTTTTTTATATTGAGCCAGCGCGAGCGGCAATTCGCCTTCTATTCTGTAAACTTCGCCTATCCAGTATTCCGCCTCGGGGTAATCTTTTAATTTGTTAAACGCCGCAAGAGCCGCTTTTGCCGAATTGTCAAAACTTGCTTTCGGGAAACGATAATAAAGCTCATCAAGAGCGGCAACGGCGGCTTTATAAAGATTATCACGGGCGATTTTTTCAACTTTATCAAGCGAGTCCCCTACTCTGCGAACTTCGCGCTGTGAAAGCAGTAAAACAAAATCACGCTCCATCTGCTCGTACATAGCGCGTCTGTCGCGGCGGGAATCTTCAAAAATCATTAACGCTGAACCGTAATCGCCCGAACGGAAAAATTGTTTACCCAACTCAAAAGAAAGCCACCACGGCGAAGCGACAGGCTGTGCGAAAAGCGGAGTTAAAAGTAAAACTAATAATATTAAAAATATCGCTTTCTTCATAAGTTTTTCAATTCCTCTTCAAAAACCGCATCCGCTTCCGCCGCGGTTATCGTTTTTATCACATTACCATGCTTAAAAATAAGCACTTTGTCCCCCGCTCCCGTAATACCCAAATCGGCATGTTTCGCCTCCGCGGGGCCGTTTACTTCGCAGCCCATAATCGCCACGGTTATGTCCTTATCAAGGGCATAGAGCCTTTGAAGCCAACGGCTTGTAAAACCGTGGGTGTCAAAGCCGTGCCTGCCGCAGCGGGGGCAGGAAACAATATTCACGCCGCGGGATTTTAATTTTATGTTACCCGCCGCAAGTTGGGCAGCCGCGGCGATAATTTCTCTGCCGGCGATTACCTCATTTTCCATTGTATCGGAAAGCGACACTCTGATTGTATCGCCGATTCCTTCCGCCAGTAATGTAAAAAGGGCGGCGGCGTTCTTTACAACGCCTGCTGTTAAAGGTCCGGCTTCGGTAACTCCTACATGGAGGAGGACTGCAGGAGCCCGAAGCCGAAACATTTTGTTCGCATTTATATTATCGGCAACTCTACCCGCTTTCATTGAGACCAGATAATCGTTAAAGCCAAATTCTTCAAATATCGATATTTCCCTTTCCGCCGCTTGGACAAGAGCTTCCGGGACGCTTATTCCGCCGTTTTCCGCTTTTTCACGCAAGTCTAAAGGCAGGCTCCCCTCGTTTACCCCGATTCGGATTGGAACGCCGTTTTTAGCGGCTTTTTCCAGAACGGCGCATACTTTATCCTTGCCGCCGATATTTCCAGGGTTAATACGGATTTTTGAAATAGGAAAATCCATACAGCGAAGGGCGATTTTATAGTCAAAATGAATATCAGCGCAAAGGGGCATGGAAACCATCTGCGAAAGCCGCCCTAAAACCTCGGCGGATTCAATGTCGGGAGCCGCAAAACGTAAAATTCCGCAGCCTAACGCCTGTAAAGACTGTATTTTACTCGCCGCATCGTCTAAATCCGCACTAGAAAGCCTATCTTTCCACATTGTTTGAACAACAACAGGTTTGTCGCCCCCCAAAAAAACAGGGCGGATATGGGGAAAATTGCCGATTTTTACGATTTTGTTAATTTTGTTAATTTTTCCTTGTTCCTTGTAATTTAACTATATTATACTATAGTAAGAGATGGAATTCACCATAACAAAGGACGAGCAGCAAATTTTATTGACTCAGGCGAGAGAAGCCATTACCGCTAAGCTGGAGGGGAGAAAACCGTCATGGCAGGGGGAAATAGGCGAAAATTCAAGCTTAAAAACACCCTGCGGCGCTTTTGTGTCCCTTCACATGAAAGACAGCGGTCGCAGTCTGCGCGGATGTATAGGCAGAATGGCGGCAAATTTGCCCCTTTTGGAAACTGTTAGGCTTATGGCGGAATCGGCCGCTTTTGAGGATCCTCGTTTTCCGCCGTTAAAAGATGATGAATTATCCAATCTGCATATTGAAATTTCCGCTCTTTCACCAATGTCTCCGTGCCCTGACCCTAAAAAGGTAAAAGTGGGGGTTCACGGTCTTTTATTGACGGGACGCGGAAGATCGGGGGTTTTACTGCCGCAGGTTCCGACGGAACAGGGCTGGGATTTGGATCAGTACCTTGATTACATCTGCGTAAAAGCCGGATTGCCTCAAGGGTCGTATAATGCGCCCGACACACAGCTTTACACTTTTACCGCTGTTGTTTTTGGAGAGGAATAATGGAACTGCTTCTTTCAAAATTTTTTACACAACACACCTCTGAAAAAGCCGGATTTATTTCCCAAAACGGAACGGCGGATCCGACAGTAAACGCCCTTGAATACGATTCGCGCAAAGTAAAACCGGGAGCGCTTTTTTTCGCCCTTCGCGGAGTTCATACCGACGGAAGCCTTTATATTAAAGACGCCGTAAAAAACGGAGCCGTAGTAATCGTACATGAAAATGATATCGAGCAATTTCAAGATAATATTGTCTACATAAAAGTTAAAGACGCGCGTTTTGCCATGTCCCCTATTTCCGCGTCCTTTTACGGTTTCCCGTCAAGACGTTTGCTCGTAACGGGTGTAACAGGAACCGAGGGAAAAAGCACAACAGTTTATTTAATCTGGCAGTTATTAAGACTGATGGGAAAGAAGGCGGGCTTTATTTCCACCGTTCAGCATTGTTTGGGCGGCGAGGTTTTTACTAATACAGAACATCAAACCACGCCCGAAGCGACTGTTATTCAGAAAATGCTGAGGGAAATGGCGGATAACAACTGCGAATACGCCGTTTTGGAAGCCAGCTCTCACGGACTTTCAGCGAAAACAAACCGCTTAGGCGACGTTGATTTCTGCGCCGGAGTATTAACCAACATAACGCACGAACATTTGGAGTTTCACGGAACATGGGAACAGTACAGGGACGATAAAGCGAATCTTTTCCGCATTGTAAATAATTATGCGCATAACGACGGAGTTCCTTTTATTGAACCGTTCGGCGTTGTAAATAACGACGATAAAAGCTCGCGTTACATAATGAAATTATCAAATAACAGTATTTTCAGATACAGCCCCGCCGGAAGAGACGGAGACTTGATTCTTTTAACAATATCAAGCAGCGCGTGGGGCAACTGGTATTTGGTTACTATTCCCGATACTGACGAACAGTTTGAAATAAGGGATCAGCTTCCCGGCGCTTACAATTCAGGCAACGTTCTTGGAGCGACTCTTACTGTGGCGCATTTGTTAAATATTCCCATACGCGAAGTTGTGCCGCATATAAAATATTTAAAACCGGTAAGAGGCAGAATGACATCTGTCGGCGGCAAACAGCCGTTTGAAATTGTTGTGGATTACGCGCACACGCCTTCTTCTTTCCATACAATTTTCCCGCCCCTTAGAGCGCGGCTTGATAAAACAGGCGGCAGAATAATAAGTCTTTTCGGTTCCGCCGGAGAGCGCGACACGCACAAAAGGGCGGAACAGGGAAAAATAGCCGCCCACTACAGCGATTTTATTATTCTTACGGATGAAGATCCTCGCGGGGAGAGACCGCGCGACATTTTACTGGAGATTGAATCAGGCGTATGCAAAGATCAAGGTTTAAGAATAGTAAAAGCCGTTGATCATCCCGACATGATAATAGATCAAAACAGGGCGGTCTTTGAGCGCGACAAAAATCTTTTCCTTATCCCCGACAGACCCGCCGCGATACGCAAAGCCCTCTCTCTCGCGCACAAAGGCGATCTTGTGCTGTTATTGGGCAAGGGACATGAGAACTCAATCATCTACAAAGACCGTGTTATGCCGTTTGATGAGATTACCGAGACCGAGAAGGCGCTGGCGGAGATGGGGTTTTAAGAGTCTTCTCGATATCATCTATCAAAGTATCAGGAGTGGAGGCTCCGGCGCTTATGCCGACAGTTTTATAACCGAAAAATTCCCTGGGTATCTCATCAACTTTTTCCGCAAGGGCGCAGGGTTTGCCGCTTTCTTGGGCTATCACCAGCAGGCGGCGGGTGTTGGCGGACTCTTTGCCGCCGGCGATTATTACGGCTTCAACATCATTTAATAGTTCACGTAACGCCTGCTGACGTTCTGCAGTTGCGGCGCAAATAGTGTTCACTATCTCAAGATTGGGAAAATATTTTTTTATTTCATTGCCTATGGCGTTGTATTCGTCCTGTGAAATTGTCGTCTGCCCGATAAGAGCGGTTTTTGCGTCTTTATTTGCCTTAAGCAGAGCGGCGGCGGCTTCCCTCGCCTGTTCTGTATTCATGACCGCTTTGCAAAAAGGAGCGGAGTTTGCGTATCCTGTGATGCCCTCTATCTCCGCGTGCGACGATTCCCCCGCGAGAAATAAACTGTAACCCGCGCGGGAGAGCTCCTGCGTCTTTAACTGGTTTTTTTTCACATTGGGGCATGTTGCGTCTGTTATTTTACATTCCATGCCGCGCAATTTTTCTTCCGTTTGCGGACTTATTCCGTGCGCGCGGATAATTACGCCGCTGTTTTTTCCATTTTCCTTTATTTGATCAAGAGCGTTTTGGTTTAGGGTGATAACTCCCTGTTTTTCAAGGTCGGCTAATACTTGCGGGTTGTGAATAAGGTGTCCGAGAGTGTAAAGAGCGCAGCCTTCCTGCGCGGCTTTTTTCGCCTGCGCTTCTGCAAGTTCCGCCGCCCGCCTTACTCCCATGCAGAAACCAAGTACGCGGGCGCGGATTATTGTCATTAAATTCCTTATGCCGCTTTTTTCTTCGCTTTGGCTTTACTGTTGTTTTCCCAGAAGTTTACAAAACCGGAGGCGATAAAGAGCGACGTGTATGTGCCGGATGTCATACCTATCAGCAGTACAAGGGCAAAATCTTTCATTGAACCTGTTGTAAATACAAACAGCGAAAATACGGCAAGCATTGTTGTCAATGTTGTTATAATTGAACGCCCTAAAATACCTGTCAGCGAAATATCCATAATGTCGGTGAATGTGTTATCGGGATATACTTTGATATTTTCCCTTACGCGGTCGAATAAAATTATCGTGTTGTTGATGGAGTAACCAAGAATGGTAAGAATTGCCGCGATTGTCGTGGTGTTAAACTCCATTCTTGCCCAAACCAGATACGCAATTATTACAAGCAAGTCGTGTAAAATAGCGATTACTCCGCCGACGGCATATTGTATTTTAAAACGAATAACAAGGTAAATTAAAATTAAGAGCAAAGTAAGCGGTATAAGATAAAATACCTGATCAATAAGTTTTTGGGACTGGCTTGATCCTACATAATCGGATCGCATAACGGCAATGCCGCCCTCTCCGAAAGTTAATTCAAGCGCTTTCACAATATCATCCGATTTTACGCGCCCATCGGCTTTATCCTCTATGCGAATCATAAAATGACGCTCGGCGGGCGTTCCGATATTCTGCACGGCTACGCTTTGGGTAAAACCCGCCATTGCCGTTCTTAAATCGGAAATATTTACGGGAGAACTCTGCGGATCAATATAATGAATTACATAAGGAGCGTCTTTGCTTAAGGCCGGATTTCCCTGAGAACTGAAAACAAGCCACTGCGAGTTTATATTTTCATTCGCCGGCATTGTTACTTCAATGTCGCCTAACTGCTGTTCCATTGCGCGTTTAATCGCTCCGATACTGGCATATTCGCTGAAGGCGAATGAGTAAGTTTTTGAATCCACGCTTGAGCCTGAAATAATTATATAAACACCGTTTCTGTCCGATTGAAAAAGCGCGGTTGATGTTCCGTTCCAGCGAAGACTAAACGCCGTAGGCGCAATCTTAACTTCCTGAATAAGTCCCGCTTGGAAATCTACGCCGAGAGCGAAGCCTTTGTTAATAATGTAGCCTGATATACTGAAAATAATAATAATAGCCGAAATTATCGCGGCAGGGAGAAAGAATTTTGAAAATCTAATCGTCTTTTTCATAAGCTCACCGCCTTTGCGCTTTCTTGAATGCGGGTTCTCCAGCTTATCGAAAGACCTTTTTTTCGCATAATGTCAGTATCAAAGTCGAAGATTAAACGCGATACGAACAGGGCTGTGAATACCGAGGAGAAAACGCCGATTGAAAGGCTTACGGCAAATCCTCTGATTGGACCGGAACCTAACTGCGAAAGGAAAAGGGCTGCGATAAATGTAGTTATGTTGGAGTCCATAATCGCCCAGAACGCTTTTCCGAAACCGGCTTCTATTACCGCCTTTCTTGACTTGCCTAAAATCATTTCTTCTTTCATACGCTCAAAAATAATTACGTTTGCGTCTACCGCCATACCGATTGTTAAAATAAAACCTGCTATTGCGGGCAGCGTCATTGTAAAATTAAGAGCGGAAAGCACGCTGAACATTATATAAAAGTTTAAAAGCTGCGCGATAATCGCATTAATGCCGGCGGTTTTGTAATAAAAGAGCATAAAAACAAAAACAGCGGCGATACCGCCTAACAGCGCGTAAAGTCCCTGCTTGATTGTATCCTCTCCCATGGAAGGACCGATACTCTGCTGGCTTGCAACATCAAGCTCCACGGGGAACGCCGCAGTTCTTAAAACAAGGGCGAGATTTTCCGCTTCTTCTGACGTAAAACCTGTAATAGTTCCTCTTTCATGAATACCTGTGGAAATATTCGGGTGGGATTTTACTTTGTTATCCAAAACAATGGCAAGATTTTTATTTACGTTAGCTGATGTCAGTTTGTAAAAAAGGTCTCCGCCTTCGCTTGTCAATTTAAAAACAATTTCGGGTTTGCCGTCCATATTATTGCGATCAACAGAAGCGTCTTCAATGTAATTGCCGTCAAGCCCTATTTCTTTTTTTACCGCGATATAACTAAGACTCCCGTCTTTATTTCTTGCCTGCTCGTCAAGTCCGTATCTGTCTTTTTTATAAACGCCTAAAACTACAACGTCGGGAGGGACAATATTGGGATTAAGCAAATTGCCGTTCGCGTCAGGGATTGCCGTCGGGTTGGCTGAGTAATATTGATAAAAAGCTTGAGTCGCTTCTGAATCTTCCAGTTGGAAGGTGAGGCTTCCTTTGCCCATAATAATATCGTTAATTCTTTCGGGGTCTGCTGTTCCCGGAATTTCAACGTAAATCTGATCCGTTCCCTGACTGCGGATAACAGGTTCCGTAAGCCCGAATTGATCGATTCTGTTATTCAAAACTTCCAAGGCTCGTTTCATCGCGTCCTCGGGATTATCGTCGGTTAATGTGCGCCCAACCTGCAAAACAATGCTCAAACCTCCTGAAAGATCAAGACCGAGTTTTACGGCGTTCTTTTGCAGATTTTTTAAGGCGAAAATATCATCGGCGTATTTTTGTTCGATTGCCTCTAACGCTTCAATTTTTTTGTCAAACACGGGTGGGGCAAGAACCTTCTTTGCCGTCCATTGCTCGGGGAGAGGCATCTTTATGGCTTTATACTTTTTTTTCGCAATATCCGTAAGAAATTCCAAATCGCGGGGAATTACATTATCGCCCGCCGCGGCGTCAAGAAGACGCTGTAAGCTTTCGCCGGCGGCTTGAGACGCATAAGTCCTTATCTGCTGTCTTGATTGCAGCGCCAGCGTTTGCTGATCCCTCGGAACGAAAAAATACCAGCGTATCGACGGCCGTAAAAACAGGAAACAAACGCCAAGTATAATTAATAAAATAACAAACCTGTAAGTTTTACTCATAATTATTCACCGCTTTTGGATGTATCACCCTCGGTATTCTCCTCGATTTTTTCTTCTTTATCTCCCGCTTGCGAGACAGTGGAAACGGCGCTTCGCAGGAATTTAAGTTTTACGTTATCATCGGCTTTGATGATTACTGTTGTTTCTTCTACGCTTTGAACAGTGCCGTGAAGTCCGCCGATTGTTACAACTTTATCGCCCTTTTTAAGAGCGGAAAGCATTTTTTCGGTTTCTTTGCGTTTTTTGTTCTGCGGTCTTATAATCAGTAAATAGAAAATCGCGATTATAATGATAAAAGGAAGAAAACTGCCAAGCAAGCTCCCGCCCCCTGCCGCGCCGCCTTCGCCTGCCGCCTGCTGAGGAGCTCCCATAAGCAACGGTAAAATAAATGTATTCATTGATAACATCCTTAAAAATAAATTGTTCTATAGATTAGCATAACAAGGGGTGTTATTCAAGTACCCAAAACCCTGTTTTCATTGAATTTTAGGGGTTAAACACGAAGATTTCTCACAAAGGACACGGAGGAAGAAAAGGACACAGAGGAAGAGGTCTTAGGGTAAATTTGCGGGGGGTTTTATGCCCAGCATCTTTCTTACTTCAGCCATGTTTTTGGGACCGGATGTTACGGAAACATGGTTTATGACGGCAAAGACCCGCAGGGGGTTTTCTTGCCCCACTATCTTTACGGACGGCATTTCTTCCGTATTATAGAATAATTTTACAAGGTTCCATGTGCTTTCTGAAATTAATATGTCCGTGCCGAAGCGGCGGTTTAACTCTTGAATTTTAAACGCCAGATTTAACGCATCTCCTAATACCGTATATTCCACGCGGTTGGCGGAACCCACTTGCCCCGCCGTAACTACTCCCGATGTGATTCCGCAGGAGATATTTAACGGCGTGTTTTGCGGCTGTTCTCTGTTTATCATATAAAGAGTCTTACGCATTAATAACGCGGATTTAACGCAGTTAAAAGCGTCCTTTGCGGGGCTTCCTGTTGTGTTTGCCGTTCCCCAATGCGCCAAACATGAGTCGCCGATAAATTTATCCACAATGCCGTAAGTTTTTTCCACGCAATCGGTTACTTTGGAAAAATAATCGTTAAGCCATACAAGAAGTTTATCGGGGGCGCTCCTGCCGCACTCATTTGTAAACCTTTCGTATTTTTCCGGAAAGCCGCGTATACCGCATGAAAAAATTGAAGCGTGTTTTATGTCTCCGCCCGAATTTATTTCGCCGTGCAGGGATTTAAGCGCTATTTCGCGGTTGGAAAACTTCACAAAAGAAGCTAACGAATCGCTCATGTGCTGAAAATTGTAGGTAATAAGACCGATTTCATCGCGCGTCCTGGGTTCCAACTCGATGTTAAAATCGCCGTCTTCTATTTTACGCGCGGCGGCGGCAAGAAGCTTTAAGTCTATTGTAACGTTTCTTGAAAAATAACGGACAAAAAGAATCGTTATAAAAATGACGGCGGCGGCTAAATAAAAATTACGCCGCGTTACGGCTTTTATTTCATCGAATATTTTATCGTATTCAATACTAGTTACTACGATTGCCGATTCCGCTTTAAGTTTTGTAAAGGCGATATAATGCCTAACGCTGTCTACTATGCGTAAATCCTGCCTGCTTTCCATTACGCTCTCGCGGATTCTGCGGACATAATCCACACCGGAAAGATTTGCCGAATCTCTTATTAACCCGAAATCAGGGTGAACTAAAACGTCGCCTGAGCTGTTCATTAAAAAAGATTGATTTACCCCGAAATTTAAACTGTTATTAAAATACACAGGCGAGAAGACGACAAGCATGGCGCGCCCTTCCGCCTTTGGAGCTACAGGCAATGGGCAGAAGAAGGCAAGCATGTGCATGGAAAAAGAGACATAAGCGTTTAACAAAAACGTTTCCCCTTTTGCCGCTCTTTGAAAATACGCCTTTGTTTCCGTGTAATAAGGAAGAACCGGCGCAGAATTAAGTCCCCTTGAAAAAAAGAAATCTTCGTTTGTTATAACATTCACGCTATTATTATTCGCCTGATAAACAATCGCCGCTATCGATTTATTTTCCGCAAAGAAAAAAGCTTTTGCCTGCTTTGCAATTTCGCTGTTAACGCCGGCAGTATTAACAATTTGAACCAAAACCTGCGCGTTTGATCGTATGCCGGACAGAACATGCTCCGTTTCCTCCGAGATGCGCCTATTTACTTCAAAATTGTTTTTTTCCGCCTCTGTTTCCGCATCCCTGCCTACCATGTAGTAGCAAAAGAATACTATGAGCGCAAGAGCAAGAAGGACAAGAGAGACAATAAGGGTTGCCAGCTTAGCTCCAACGGGAAAAAGTATAAATTTTTCTCTTAAACTGCTTTCTGAACGAGTACTCATGGTTTTGTAATTTTAGAGAAAAAACCGTAAAAAAGCAACATGAAAAAACTAAATTACGATTTAGCAGCGCAAACGGAAGATTGCTTTTAGGCATATTTATGATATAATAAATTATCAGGAGTCAAAATGATTTACAGGGAATACGGTAAAACAGGGGAAAAAGTTTCTCTTTTGGGTTTCGGCGGCATGAGGTTTAAAAATGTAGACGACCACGATGAGTGTGTCCGCCTTATGGTAACTGCCGCGGAAGGCGGGATTAATTATTTTGACACCGCTCCCGGGTATTTCGAGACCAGAAGCGAGACTGTTTACGGAAAGGGTTTCGCGGAAATGCGAAAAAGAGGACTCCCCTACCTTTGCGCTACCAAGACTTTTGAAAGCACGGAAAGCGGTATCCGCAAGGAAATAGAAGCCCAGCTTAAAAGACTGAATATCGATACTATCGACTTCTACCATATATGGTGCATATTGAGTCTGGAAAATTGGGAAGGCAGAAAAAAAGACGGTATTCTAAAAACTTTCGGCAAACTTAAAGAAGAGGGGCTTATCCGCCACATTTGTATTTCCAGCCACCTTATTAAAGATGAAATAAAAGAACTGCTTATGGAAGATGTTTTTGAGGGTGTATTATTCGGCTATTCCGCCTACAATTTCAACGCAAGGCAGGCGGCATTTGACGCCATAAAGGCAAAAAAACTTGGCGCTGTTGTTATGAATCCGCTTGGCGGCGGCGTTATCCCACAGCATCCCGAACTTTTTAATTTTATCCGCAGAGAAAACGAAGGCGTTGTAGCCGCAGCCCTGCGCGTCCTTTGGGATCACCCCGAAATTACAAGTACTCTCGTAGGCTTTGACACAATCGAACATTTACGCGAGGCGCTTGAGGCGATGGAAGGCTACAAGCCCCGTACAAAGGCGGAACTTGAAGAAGTAAAAACAAAGGCGGGGGCATCGTTTGAAGGACTTTGCACGGGATGCGCGTACTGCGATAACTGCCCCAAAGGAATTCCCATTCCTTGTTACATGGACACCTACAACCAGAAAATACTCGATAAAAAAAACGATGACCCAATCGGCAACAGGTTAAAATGGCACTGGGGACTTGATAGAGCCGGGGCGGCAAAATGTACAGCCTGCGGTTTATGCGAAAAAGTCTGCACTCAGCATATAAATATTATAGAAAGACTGAAAGAGATAGCGGGAAACAACTAAAAACTAACTTTTTTTAATGTTCCACATATTGATAAATTACTTAAATAGTGTTATTTTTACATTTATTAAGAGGTATATATGAATAAACAAATCAAAAAAGCTGTTGTTATTTTTTCAGCTTTATTTTTGCTTACGGCAGGGCTTTATGCGGCTCCTCCGCAATCACCCCCCGGCGCGGACGCTGTTCCCGACTTGTACAGCGCGGCGGCTACAGCAGATGGTTTTTCAACCAGCCAGGGCGGAGCGCCTTTCAGCGGTCTTAACCCGGCGCAGGGCGGAGACGCAAACAGAATGATATTTGACGCAAGCTATCTGGCAATTCCCAAGTTATTAAAGGGAGATGAACCAAACGACAAAGGATATATGCAATCTATTTCCGTAGGAGCGCTTTTCCCGACAAAAGCCGGTATTTTCGGCGGATCACTGCGGTTCATAGGCGGCGCTGACAAAGATATGTTTGTTGCTTTTCCGATAGCGCCGACTTTCGGAGGCAATCTTTTTGCAGCAAAAGAATTGTACCCGGGAATGTCGCTTGGGCTTGGTATAAACTTCGGCTTCGGCAAATATACAACACAGGAAATTGTAGGCGATGAATTAAAGGACGTAAGAAACAGCGCAAATACGTTTTCCGGAGACTTAGGTTTTAGATACAATACCGGCAACTTAGGTCCTTTCCAAAATTTTACAATCAGCGTAGTAATGAGAAGCATAGGTTTAAGTTATTTTCCTACTTCATTTACCCCTGTCGGCGGTATCGCACTTGATCTTCTCCATGTAAACGGAAAAGAAAATAAAAAAGACCCGTTTGTCTTAACTCTTGCAACCGATCTTCTCTTCCCTCTCGGCTCTCTTTTTTATTCTGAAGACAAACATGCAAACTTAATTGTTAAAACCGGATTAAAATTTACCATAGAAGAAATGGTTTATATTAATTTTTCATGGCCGGGCGGCAGCGGACTTAATGTATATGAATTAACAAGAAAGAAAGAAGACAGACTCGGTTTCCCCGTTATTCCTGCAATCGGGCTCGGCGTAAAATTTATGCTTCCTTCCACAGGAGAGAGAATTGCAGGCGGCCGCTTACCGGGCGACGGCGATTTATTAATCAGCACGGGATTTAAACCGTTATACGAAGGCGTTGCGGCAGTCGGAGGCGGAGTAAGCTGGTATGCAGGCGTTGCCGACAAGAAACCGCCCGTTATCGATTTAAAATATCCCGACACCGCTTATTTTTCGCCGAACAACGACGGTAAAGCGGATACCCTTGAAATTCCTTTAACGATAACGGATCAAAGCTACATAGCTTCATGGTCTGTTGAAATAAAAGATGAAAAGGGCAATGTTGTCCGCGTTATAGAAAACAAGGAACAGCGTTTTGAAAGCTTTAACATGAAAGAATTCTTCAAAAGAATAACCACATCTAAAAAACAAATTGATATTCCGCCCGCAATTGTATGGGACGGAATTAAAAACACGGGAGATTTAGCCGCGGACGGCACTTATACATTCACGGTTTCATCAGCCGACGTATTGGGCAATAAAGCGGTTTCTCCCGAATACAAAACCGTAGTAAAAAACAAAGTACCCGATATTGCGATAAACCCGATTCCCGACGCGCAGAGAATATTTGATCCCAAAGGAGCGGCGGCTCCCGGACAGACCAGCGGAAACAGGTCTGTAACATTTACACCGCGCGGCTCTGTGGAAGATGCATGGGAGAGCGGAATTTACAATGCTGCCGGACAGAAAATAAAAACATTTGAACCTCAAAGCGGAGCGCCAAGACCAGTTACATGGGACGGTAAAAATGACTCGGGGCAGATTGCCTCAGACGGCGTATATTTATTCCGCATGGGCACAACTGACAAGGCGCAAAATACGGCAAGCGCAGAGCTGACAAACGTAATCCTTGATTCAAGGGAAGCGGGAGCGTTCTTAACTGCTTCTGTCTCGGCAATTGCGCCCGCGAAGAATCAGGCTACAAATATTGTAAACTTTAATATCCGTCTTTCATTAACCGACGGTATTGATAACTGGAAACTGGAATTAAAAGATGAGACAGGCAAAGCTCAGCGCACATTCTCAGGAAGATCGCCTGTTCCGACTGTTCAAGGCTGGACAGGGCTTGATGACAGCGGAAATATAAACGAAGGTTTGTACAGTCCTGAGCTTACAGTTAATTACACAAGAGGCGACGTTGTAAAAGCGTCCGCTTCACCGGTATTAGTTGACGTATCGGGACCGGCGCTTACTGTGGCGACCACGCCTGAATACTTCAGCCCCGATAACGACGGCGAAAACGATGAGCTGTTTATCGCTCTTACAACTAAAGACGCTTCCCCGATAGCGACATGGACTTTTGAAATCCGCACTCCTGTAGAGAGCGGCAATTCTCAAACGTTCCGCAAGATTGAAGGTAAAGGAAGTCCTGCAAGCAGAATTATTTGGGACGGAAAGAGCGACAAGGGCGAGCTTGTACAGTCAGCCATGTACTATCCGTTTAAATTTACCGCAGTTGACGCGCTTGGAAACTCCAGCTCAATGGACGGCAGAATCGGCATTGACGTACTTGTTATCCGCGAGGGCGACAGGTTAAAGATTCAGATACCGTCAATCCAGTTCAGACCGAACTTTGCTGACTTTGAGGGATTACCCAAAGATGTTGTTGATAACAACACCCGTATCATAAGACGTATCGCGCAGATACTTAACCAGTTCCGCGATTACAAGGTTCAGGTAGAAGGCCACGCCAACCCGACACAACCCGTGGGAGCAGCGCGCGACAGGGAAGAAGGCGAACTTAAACGTATAAGTGAAGCGAGAGCGAAAGCGATTGTGGATCAGTTGGCGCGCAACGGTGTCGCAAGAAGCAGACTGTCAGCGACAGGCGCGGGCTCATCCAAGACGATAGCCGCCTTCGAGGACAGAGACAACTGGTGGAAGAACCGCCGCGTAGAGTTCTATTTGATTAAATAGAGGAAGACCTCACACAGAGGACACGGAGGAAGAGAAGAACACAAAGAGGGGATCAGGAGTTGTTGTCTGAAAGCGATACGTGAAATTCACGATAAGCTAACGGACATAAACCCCTGATCCCCTCTTCTTCTTTCTTCGTGTCCTTTGTAAGACCTCTTAACTAGTCGCTGCTTTTGTTTTTTTTCTTTTCTTTCTTTTGTTCGCGTTTTTCTTTGAGCGTCTTTTGCGGCGCTTTTTTTGTCTCTTTTTTGTGCATTATATGCTCAGCCATAATATCCTCCCTTAGACTTAACAATATTAACAAATATTATACTAGCGGAATATCAATTTGTCCACAGGGTTTTATGACTGAAACATCAGCTTAACTTGCTCCCTCGCCTGCTCCACTACAGCTTCATAATTGGCTTTTAAGGCGTTCAGGTTTTGGTTATAGAAACTGACAAATTCCGGGTCTTGCAAAGGATCGACGCGGACTTCCCTGCCCATTCTGCGGGATAATTCTTCTTCCTTTTGGCGGAGCTTGGGCGCATACTGCTGGCGGAGCATTTTATCGCATTGAGCCATTTCCTGCAGGTACTGGGTAAAAAGAGCGGTTAATTGTTTGTACATTTCATTGAATTGATTGTTGTTTATTACGGCGGCAAGCCCCTCGCCCAGCTTTTCTATCCGTTTTCCGTCGCTGTCAGGCGGAGGCAGAGCGACTTGAGTTATAAGAACGTCAAAAATACCTTGTTTAAGATTTTCCTTGTCCTGCGCTGAAGCTTTTTTCAGCTCAGCTGTAATATCCGCATCCCCATCCAGAAAAGCATTTGCCAGTTTCTTGCCGCGTTTTTTAACCTCAAATTGATCGATTCCCGGCTTATCGCTTTTTACCGATTCCGTTTTTTCCATGGCGATTTCCAGCGCCGTTTTAATAACTCCCATTGAATAAATTCCTTCTTTTATATAAACTATTACTATAAGGGGAATAAAACAAGGGGGGAGGATAGTATATTCTATGGATCATGAGAACGATTTTAAAAATATAATTCGCCTGGACTCGGAATTAAACCAAATACAGGACTACGACTTATTACTTGAAAGAATTCTGTTTGAAGCCAGGAAAGTCGTCCGTTCAGACGCCGGATCAATCTACATTACAGTCCCTACGGAAGAAGGCGAAGAAGGAACGGAAAAACTGGCGATAAAATACTCACAAAACGACACTATCCAAAAAAAGATGCCCCCGGGACAAAAAATGATTTATTCTATTTTTTCCGTCCTTATCAATGAACAATCCATTTCCGGCTATTGCGCATTAAACAGACAATCTATCAATGTTCCCGATATGTATAATATTCCGGAGCAAATGCCGTATAAATTTAATTCTTCGTTTGACGTAATCACAGGGTACAAGACAGTTTCCACTCTTACCATTCCGTTAATTGCCGCCGACAACCGTCTTATGGGCGTTATTCAGGTTATTAACCCCAAAGATGATAATGACAATATCATTCCGTTTACAAACGACGATGAAATTATGCTTACGCATTTTGCCACTAACGCTACTATGGTTCTTCAAAGAGCGTACATTACAAGAACAATGATTCTGCGTATGATAAAAATGTCCGAGCTTAGAGACCCGAAAGAAACGGGCACGCATGTAAACCGCGTCGCTGGCTACTCGGTGGAAATTTACGATAGATGGGCTTATCACCATAAAATTTCCGTCGCCGAAAAAGAAAAATACAGGGATACGCTTAAAATAAGCTCTATGCTGCATGATGTAGGCAAGGTAGCTATCTCCGACGCAATACTGAAGAAACCTGCGCGTTTTACGCCGGAAGAATATCAGATAATGCAGAACCATACGGTTTACGGAGCGAGCCTTTTCCGCGACACTCACAATAACGTTGACCTGCTTGCGAAAGAAATCGCCCTTACCCACCATGAAAATTGGGACGGAACGGGTTATCCCGGTTGGATTGATCCATACACAGGCAAAACTGAAAAAGCGGACGCGCAAGGCAAACCGCTCGGTAAAAAAGGCGAAGAAATACCGCTCGGCGGCAGGATTGTCGCCATTGCCGACGTATACGACGCTCTTTGCTCAAAAAGAGTTTACAAAGAACCGTGGGGCGAAAAAGACGTGCTTGATGAAATGCGAAAACTTTCGGGCTCAAAATTTGATCCTGAGTTAATTGAGATTTTCTTTGAAGTGCTTCCGAATATCAAGCAGGCGCAGAACCAGTACCCTGAAGACGCATCATAGCGGTTAATGTTCTGTCCAGAGCGTCGGCTAACATTTTAAGTTCTTTCTTTCCGTAATTCGGTATCCTTACAATTTCAAGTCCGTTGTCCGCAAGCCCCACTTTAAAATTACGCATGGAAAGATACTCGTTTATATTATCATGGGTAAAAACCCGTCCCCTGTCGTCAATTACAGACACGTCTTTTTCTATAAGTCTTTTTGCGAGCGGAACGTCTCTTGTTATCGCTAAATCGCCTTTTTCGGACAACTCCACAATTCTGTCGTCTGCGGCATTTTCTTTATCGGAACAAATTTCCATTTGCGCGCCGTCACATTCGGGGATTTGCCTGTTAGCGGCAAAAATGATTCTTAAATTAAGTTTTGCCGCTCTTCTTAATAACAAGTCCCTTACAGGTTTAGGACATGAATCGGCGTCTAAAAGAATTTTCATTTTGTTTCGGTTACGCAGGCGGCAAATAGGGAAAAATTACCTTCGAGTAAAAGAGGCTCTTCTTTGCCGCAGGACGGAAGATAAAAAGACTCTCCTTTTTTAAAAATCCGATCTTCTGTTTTTAATTCCCCTTCCGTTACCAAGCAGATAGCTTTATCGCATTGCGGGAAGGTTTTACCGCCGCGAATGTGATAAAGAGAGAAATTTTCTCCGGGCAGAGGATAACAAGTAAGCGGTTCATTTGAAGGAGCGATAATATTCGGAATAAAAGGAACCGGCTTTGATATTTTTTTTAACTCGTCGCCGTCAACGTGTTTGCTTGTAAGTCCGCCTCGGATGACATTGTCGGAGTTAGTCATCAACTCTGCGCCGAAGCCGCTTATGTACGCATGAGGCGTACCCGCAGGTATATAAAGCCCCTGACCGGGCTGCAATGTAATTGAATTAAGGAAAAGCGGCGAATAGACGCCTACGTCCTGCGGGTAAAGAGATTCCAATTTTCTTACCATGTCCCATTGATCGCGCAGGGTATCTCCGCCCAAAGAAGCGTATATTTTATTCGGCTCCATGAAGCCTGCAATGAGCGTAAAAGGTGTAATGGCGCATATCAATTCGTTCTTGGCGTTTTGGTCTTTATAGTTTCTTAAGGGGGAATCAATCGGTATCCCCTCTTCATTCTCGCGCTTAAAGCCGGCTTGCGCCTGCTCTTTGTCGGGGTGAACCTGAATTGAAAGCGGTTTTTCCACGGCAATCAGTTTAAATAAAAACGGAAGCTCGCCTGAAATTTCTTTAAGACTTATACCCTCTTCCACCTGCGACGGCGCTTGCTGATTAGTACCCATCCACATTTCAGCGTAAGGCTTGTGCGGGTCAAATTGTTCTAATCCCAAAAACTCAGGGATTAATTTCGGCGAACCCCAGTCATAGTTTTTTATTTGATTTTGCAGTTTATATATCTTTTTCATTTCCGAATAAATTTAACGCATGCTCCAGTTTTGATATAAGCCGATTAGTCCGATCCTCGACTTCCTGCTCTTCCCAATTATCTTCGTTTTTTTCGATTTTTCCGGCTTCAGTTTCCTCGTCTAACTTTTGTTTTATCTTGTTATATTCATCGCATAAAATAAAACCTGTTAAAATAGCTATATTCAGCGGGTCTTTAATTCCTGAAATATTTTGAGTGTTATTTACCGCCGCGCGGTATTGAGAAAAAACTTTTTTTAGATATTCCTCGTCCTCATCGGTTTTTATTGTAAATGAAGTTCCAAGAATATCCAAACAAATTTCATTGGTCATTAATCACCCTAAAAAATATCCAGCTCGGTATTTATATCCGGATCCGTATCTAAAGAACCGGCGAGCTTGGCATTTTCCTTTGTTTTTTTTGCCGAAATCTCGAAAAATTCTTTTGAATCTCCCGCTTCGGCGGCTTTCTCTTTTTTAGCGTGAGTTTTTTTTTGCGTAGTTTTTTCGTTTAAGCTGTTTTCAAACGCTTCTTCAAACTGACTAAGCCTGTCAAGAGCGGCGACGATACCGTCTTCAATCCGCCCCTGATCCTCTTTAAAGCGCATAACAAGCAGTTCCAATTCATTAAGCCGCTTTTGGTTAGCTTCCAGTTTCTGCTGTAAACCCGCTCTCTCGGCTGAAAGAGCGGAATTTTCGGCGTTTACCTTCTGCACATACTCAATTGCTTTAGCGACCTTTGTTTCAAGTTCCTGAACCTGCTCAAGGCTTATCATGCTTTACGCTCCAAGGGCGGCTTTGGCTTTTTCTGCGACAGCTTTAAACGCGGCTGTATCTTCCGATGCGAGCCATGCGAGAGCTTTGCGGTCAATAATTATACCCGCTTTGTTAAGCCCCGCTATAAGCCGCGAGTAGGAAAGTCCGTTTTCTCTGCAAGCCGCGTTAATTCTTACAATCCACAGTCTGCGGAATTGCGCTTTTCTGTCTTTTCTGTCCCTGTACGCATAGCTTAAAGATTTGGCGACCGCGTCTTTTGCTGTTTTAAAGTTGGTACTGCGTCTTCCCCAATAACCTTTAGCCAGTTTTAATATTTTTTTCCGATGGTTCTTTCTTTTGGAACCGTCAACTGCTCTTGACATATATTACCTCTTACACGCTCAACCGTAAGGAAGGAGCTTCTTCTTGATTACCGGCACATTGGATTCATCCAAAATTCCGGCGTGACGCAAACCACGTTTGCGTTTTGTTGACTTCTTAGTCAGGATATGGCGCAGATTTTGTTTTTTATACTTCACCTTACCTGTTCCGGTAAATGAAAAACGCTTTGCCGCGCTCTTTTTAGTTTTCATTTTTGGCATAAGCTACCTCTTTAAAATTTATTTCTTGCCTTTAGGACCCAACATCATGGACATAAAACGCCCTTCCATTGCAGGCGGCTTATCCATGACATACTCTCCCTCAATTCGGGAAAGAACGTCCTTCATTACGTCAAAACCAAGTTCTGTGTGGGCAAGTTCGCGTCCGCGGAAACGGATCGTTACTTTTACCTTATTGCCTTCGGTTAAGAATTCCTTAATATGCTTCGATTTAAAGTCAAGATCATGATCGTCTATCTTAGGCTGCATTCGGATTTCCTTAAGCTTTAAAAGTTTCTGCTTTTTCTTGGAATCCCTCAGCTTCTTTTCGTTTTCAAATCTGAACTTACCAAAATCTAAAATCTTGACAACGGGCGGAACCGCCTGGGGCGCAACTTCCACTAGATCAAGACCCGCATCTCTGGCCATTTCCAATGCTTGCGATACAGACATAACTCCCTGATCACCGTCATCCCGGATTAGACGGACTTCTCGGGCACGAATCTGTTCGTTCACACGTAAATCTTTCTCTGCCAACTGGCCTCCCTTGTTTTCACTATCTTATAGAAGATTAACAAATTTTCATGGTTTTTGTCTAGTAGGGGGGAATTTATTCGAGGGGTTTCTCACAAAGGACACCAAGGAAGAGAAGGACACAAAGGGGATTAGGGATTATTTACCGTTTAATATCTCGGTTCCTACGCCTTCGTCGGTAAAAAGCTCGATTAATATGGCATGGGGGAGCCTTCCGTCGATAATATGGGCTTTTTTGACCCCTCCGTCCAGGGCGATGTCGCAGCAGTCGGTTTTGGGGATCATTCCCTTTGTGATTATGCCTTCCCGTTTTAAGGTGTTTAATTCCGCCCTTTCAACGGATTTAATTAGCGAATTTTCGTCTTTTACGTCGCGGAGAATGCCCCGAACGTCGGTCATAAGCACCAATTTCTCGGCTCCAATGGCGGCGGCTATTTTGGCGGCGGCAATATCGGCGTTTATATTGAGGGCTTTGCCTTCGTCATCGCCTAATCCGTAAGCTACGGAGGAAATTACAGGTATAACATTTGCGTTTAAAATAGTGTTTAGTATCGATATATCCACCTGCTCAACTTCACCGACAAAGCCGAGATCCTCTATTTTCATACGGCGGGCTTTTAAGAGTCCGTTGTCAATTCCGCATAAGCCGACTGCCTTGCCGCCTGTTTTTTGAATAAGGGCGGTTATTTCTTTGTTCACTTTTCCGCAGAGAACCATTTGCACTATGTCCATTGTTTCTTCATCGGTGTAGCGAAGACCGTTTACAAAGCGGCTTTCCTTGCCTGTCTTTTTGAGCATTGCTTCGATTTCGGGTCCGCCGCCGTGAACGAGGACGGTTCTTATTCCGACACACGCCATTAAAATTATGTCTTCGATTACGGCTTTTTTTAACTCGTCGTTGAGCATGGCGTTTCCGCCGTATTTAACGACAACGGTTTTCCCTTGAAAATCTTGAATGTACGGCAGGGCTTGAATAAGCACGCCCGCCCTTTCGCTGTTTGGCACTGAACTCATGATCTGTAATCCCCGTTTATTTTAACATAATCGTAGGTTAAATCGCACCCCCAAACGGACGCTTTTTCGCTTCCGCTATGAAGGTCTACCAATATCTCAATTTCTTCCTCGGACAGAATTTTTTTCGCTTTTTCTTCGCTGAAATTTACAGGCTGTCCGCTTTTAAAAACTTCAATCTCCCCCGCCGCGCTCTTAAAACTTACATCGGTTTTTTCGGGAGCAAAATCCGCTCCCGAATAACCGAGGGCGCATAATACCCTTCCCCAGTTTGCGTCCGCGCCGAAGCAGGCGGCTTTTACAAGACTGGAAGCGGCGACTGATTTTGCCAGAGTTTCAGCGTTGTCCTCGCTTTTGGCGTTGGTTACGGTTACCGTAACCAATTTTGTCGCTCCTTCGCCGTCACGCGCCATTTTACGGGCAAGCGAGACGCACACATATTCAAGCGCGGAATAAAAAGCGTTGTAATCGGCGGAACTGACGGGAGTATTATTTGCCTCGCCGTTCGCCATTATTACTACCATGTCGTTGGTAGAGGTGTCGCCGTCTACTGTGAGGCGGTTAAAGGAGCGTTTGACGGCGAGGCGAAGAGCGGACTGGAGAGCGTCATTTTCTACAGCGGCGTCCGTTGTGATGAAAGCGAGCATTGTCGCCATGTTGGGATGAATCATGCCCGAACCTTTTGTTATTGCACCTATGCGGACGGTCTTTCCGCCTATTTCCGCTTCTACGGCAATTTCCTTCTTGCGCGTATCCGTTGTCATGATGGCTTCAAGAGCGTTATCGTTTCCCTGTTCATCGCCGCGCAAACTTGCTTTAAGAGCGTCAATATTATTCTCTATCGCGGCGATTGGTAACTGAACGCCGATTACTCCCGTAGAAGCTACAGCGACTTCGTTCTGCGGAATGCCTAGCGTCTTCGCCGCAAGATGCGCCATGTGTTTCGCGGCGGCAAGACCGTCCTGCCCCGTACATGCGTTTGCGTTGCCTGAATTGGCGATAACGGCGTGTAATTTGCCGCCTGAAATATTTTCCTGACTGACAAGCACGCTTGCGGCTTTTACTTTGTTAGATGTAAACATCGCCGCCGCGTTGCAAATTTTTTCCGAGTAAATAAGAGCCAAATCTTTTTTTTGAGAAGTTGGTTTTATACCGCATCGTATGCCGCCCGCGGCAAAACCTTTTGGGGCGCAAACTCCGCCTTTTATTTCTTTCATTTTATTCCTAAAACAACGCAGGGATAGCGTCCAGTCCCGATTTTTCATCGAAACCAAATAAGACGTTCATATTCTGAACCGCCTGCCCCGCCGCTCCTTTCACCATATTGTCTATGGCGGTGGTAACTATCAATGTAGAACCGTTAATATCAACATGAACGGAAATGTCGCAGTAATTTGACTGCCTCACTCTGTTTGTCGCGGCGGTAAGACCTTCCGGCAGTATCCGCACAAAAGGTTCGTCCTTGTAAAAATCGGTGTAGAGCTTTCGGATTTCATTTGTCTTCGCCTCGATTTCTTTTGATGGCGGCAGATTGGCGTTGGCTACAGATACGCTCCACTCTTTTTTTAACGGAATGTAAATATCGCTGAGTATGCCCCTGTTTACGGGAGCCAGCCTCGGTGTAAAAATTAATTTAGGAGAAGGATTGTTCCCTGTCGCCGCCATCATGGAGAGGTTACGGGCTATTTCAGGCGAGTGTCTGTGGGAAGCGACTTTATACGGCGAAACGGAATCGGCGCATTCAGCGTAGTGGAAAGACTTGCTCGGCTCTCTGCCTCCGCCTGTAACGCCTGTAACAGCGTCAACGATTATCGGTGTATCTGTGCAGTTGAGTCCTTTTGCCAATGCCGGAAAAGCGCCGAGAGAGCCGCCTGTGGGATAACACCCGGGGTTCCCGATAACAACCGCTCCCTTTTTAGCAAGCTCTTTTATTTTTTGTCTGTTTAACTCAACAAGACCGTATATCGAATTTTTGTGCAACTGCGGATACTTATACTCTTTTCCGTACCATGCGGAATAAACGGTCTCATCATCATCAAACCTAAAATCGGCGGAAAGATCGATATAATGGATTTTCTTCTCCATACAGGCGGACGCAAATTGCTCTCCTACGCCGTGCGGAAGGGCGGCGAAAACCACGTCGGAGGCGGCGATAACTTCTTCGGCTTTTAAGAGCGGAAGCGAAACCCTGCCCAAAAAATTGGGATAGATATTTTCGATTTTGTCGCCCTCAAAACTGACCGAGGAAAGCGCTAATTTTTCCACTTTTGGATGCCCCGAAAGGAGCCTTACCAATTCAGCGCCGGCATAGCCTGTCGCGCCGATTATACCTGCTATCATGCGTTAATTATGCACTTTTAAGGGATAATGGTCAATTATATGGAAAATACAGTGTAACTTATGCCGTCCTTATGCCTTTACCAATAAGAACAATAAGGGTATAATTTAAGCATGAAAAGAATTTTGTTTCCGCTTACTATAGCGCTTTTATTTTCCGCTTGCGCCTCAACGGTAAAGATAAGCGAAGATCAGTCTCCCGCCGAATTGATACAACGCGCCAATGAAGCTATGGACAGGAATCGTTACAAGATTGCTCTGCAATATTACGAAGCTCTGCGCGAGCGCAATCAAAGTAATATCGATCTTATCATAACCGCTGAATATCATATCGCTTTTATCCATTACAAACAGAATAAATTCGGGCAAGCCCGCGACGAATTAAACGCCGTTCTTGAATACTACAATGATCCTAATCATGAACTGTATCCTCAGCATTTTAAGCGTCTTTCAGAGATAGTCCTTAAAACCATGGACGAAAAAGAAAAACGTAAATTTCAAATTTTAAGAAAATAGAGCTACTTGTATTCAGGCAGCCACTTTGCATGCGCGGCAAGCAAATCATCAGTCATTGAGCGGATATCATCTAAGGAGAGCTCGGCGGCTGTATGCGGCTCTAACATTGCCGCGTGGTAGATGTGGTCGCGCTTTTTGGTTACCGCGGCTTCAATGGTAATTAAGTGGACATTGATGTGGGTCATATTCATCGCGGCGAGGTGGACAGGCAGTTTTACCGTTTGGCACGGCTTTATGCCGGTTTGATCTACCTGGCAGGGTACTTCGACGCAGGCTTGCGTTGGTAAGTTCTCGATATTTGCGTTTGTGTTAAGCACGTTTCCGCCTATTTTGTACGGATTTCCGGTAACAATGGCTTCCATTATGTGAGACGCATATTCGCGCGAGCGCTCGTGTTCAATGGTGTCTTTTTTTATCAGGCTTTCGTACTCGGCTTTCCAGCCTTCAATCTGGCTGATACATCTGCGCGGATATTCGTCTAATGGAATATTAAATTTCTCAATTAACTGCGGATATTTTGATTTGATATAAAAAGGATTGTATTCGGCGTTATGTTCGCTGGACTCGGTGCAGTAGTACCCGAGTTTGTCGATATAATCGTAACGCACCATGTCCCAATGTTTTCCCGCGGCGTTTTTCGCCTTCGCTCTTTTTTTTATTTCGGGGTAAAGATCGGCTCCGCTTTTATCTTTTATTTCCAAAAGCCAAGCCATGTGGTTAATTCCCGCTATTAATTCGTTTCGCCCTTCAAGTTTGTCTTTCATATCGAGAGACTCAAGCAAGTGCAGAGAGCAAACCTGCACACTGTGGCAAAGACCGACGGTTTTTACACTTGTATATCTTTGCATAAAACCGGTCAGCATGGACATGGGATTGGTGTAATTAAGAAACCATGCATTCGGGCAGACTTTTTCCATGACACGGGCAAATTGCTCTAATACGGGAATTGTCCGCAGGGCGCGCATAATGCCGCCTATGCCCAAAGTGTCGCCGATGGTCTGGCGCAGTCCGTATTTTTTGGGGATTTCAAAATCGGCGATTGTAGCGGGGTCGTAACCGCCGACCTGAATGGCGTTTACAACAAAGGTTGCGTCTTTTAAAGCTTTCTCAAGATTTTCAAGACCTGAGTAACAGAAAATTTTTGAATACCCGCCCTTACCTTTATTTATCGCGGATAAAATCCGTTCGCTTTCTTTTAATCTCTGATCGTCAATATCATACAAGGCAATTTCACACTCACGCAAAGCTTCGCTCGACATACAATCGCCCAGAACATTACGGACAAAGATTGTACTGCCCGCGCCTAAAAAAGTTATTTTCAGCATAATCGCTCCCTATTAATAAATTCTATAGTAAATTTCAGGATTATCAAGAGAAAAATGACGGAATTTACAAAAAAACACGGCGCGGAATTAAGGAAATTTAGGCTTGATATTATAGGATAAAGTGTTAAAATCAAAGCATGGATGTATTAAAAGAAATTGACGAAAAAATGCAGAAGATCAATAAGATACGTCCTTTTGAAGGGACTTATTTTCAGCAAATCAACAAACTATTTAAAGTAAAAACTACATACTCGTCCAACGCGATAGAAGGCAATTCCCATACAATGCAGGAAATTACCGATATTATTGAAAAAGGGATAAGAACACAAAAACACTCGGCAAGTGAATTACATGAAATAATAGGACATTGCCGCGCTTATGATTATATGTTTTCTCTGATTAACAAAAAAGGATTGACCGAAAAAGACATATTAAATTTTCATCATTTGTTTGCCAAAGACAATAAAAGTTTTACAGACCCGGGAAAATACAGAAAAGTTGACGTAAAAATAAAAGGCAGTAATAGAACGCTGCCCAAATTTGAAGAAGTTCCGAAAAAAATGCTGGAATACATAACATGGCTTAACAAAGAAAGAAAAAATTTACACCCTGTATTATTTGCCGCGGAAGCCAACAGAAGACTTGGAGACATTCATCCGTTCTCGGACGGCAACGGCAGAATCGCCCGCCTTGTGATGAACGCCTGTCTTTTTCAGCACAGATACTTCCCCGTTTGCATACCTGTTCTAACACGTTCGGAATATTTTAATATAATAGAAACAAGTGACAGCGAGGCTTTTGACGAATACATCGCCGAGCTTGAGCTTCAGACTATTAGAGACTTAATACTGTTCTTTAAAATTAAATAAAAAGAGATATGCCGTGCTGATGAACAATCAACACGGCTTAGTTTATCTGTCAATTTTTAATTTATTAAACTTTAAACTTCGATACTGCCACAACTAGGTTATCAATAATTTCCTTGTTTTGACCGCTGATGTTGTTTACTTCTGTTACGGCGGCGCTGATCTGTTCCACGCTTGCCGCCATCTCGTTCATGCCGCCTGTTATTTCTACGGTAGCTTTTTCCAAATTTCTGCCTTCGCTGATAATTTCTTTTGCGCCTTCAAGCATTTCCGTAGAACTGTCTTTAACCTGCTGTGTAATATCGTTAAGCTGACCGATGGCGTCAAGAATTTGCTTGCTTCCTTCGCCCTGCTCTTCCATGGCTCCTCGGATATTTCCTTCCTGATCTGACACTGTATGGATTCCGCCTTCAATGGCTTCAAATGATTCCAGCGCATTGCCTGTGGAATTGGAAATCTTATCTATGGAACCTCTGATTTTTTTAAGTACTGTAACAATGGTTTTTGACTGTTCGCCGGAGCTTACCGCCAGTTTGCGGATTTCTCCGGCTACAACCGCGAAACCATTGCCGGCGTCTCCGGCATGAGCCGCTTCTATCGCCGCGTTCATAGAAAGCAAATTGGTCTGGCTTGCGATGTCTTCCATTACGGCGTTAATTTTCATTAATCCTTCGGATTCTTTGGCTATTTCCTGAACGTCAGAGACTACTGTCTGTAATCCGCCTCGTCCTACGCCGGAAGCTTCCGTTAACTCGTTAACTTTATCGGTATTCTGGAAAAGGGTTTGCGTAACAGAATTGATGTTAGAAATCATCTGCTCAACGGCCGATGACGACTGGGAAACGCTCTCCGTTTGATGAACAACATGCTCGTTAAGTTTTTGAATGTTGCCGCTTATCTGCTCCATTGTGGCGTTTGTTTCCGTTACCGAAGCTGACTGATTAACCGCTAGATTTTGAATATTTTGAATGTTACCGGCAATTTCTTTTACCGCCACCGCAGTTTTTTCAGAGCTGCCTGCAAGAGTGTCTCCTATGTCTGACAGCCTGCCGGATTCCTGCTGTATAGTGGTAATAAGACCTTTAATATTATCAAGCATTGTGTTAAACCCGTTGGCCAACTCGCCGATTTCGTCATTTGATTTGATGTTGACGCGTTTGGTTAAATCTCCGCTGCCTGTATATTTTACTATTTTTGTCATACCTGTTAACGGTTTTGTTATTGAACGGCCGGCAAAAACAGCGACGATAACGCCGACAGCCGCGCTTATAAAACCGATGATCAGCATGATGTTGCGGATATGTACTACAGGAGCGAGCACTTCGTCTTTTTCTATATTTTGAACAAATATCCAATCGTAACCGGGAAGCGGCGCGAAGGCGCAGACCATCTCTTTACCGTCATCTATGTATTGAGTACTGCCTGTTTTTTCATTGATTACTTTTGTTATCATGTCCGCCATTGATTTAAGCGCGGGATCTTTTTCAGCTTCTTTAATAGGGTTAAATTGAATATTAACAAGTTCCATGTTAGGATGCGCTATGATTGTTCCTTCGTTGTTAACCAAAAAACCGTATTCTGTTTCATAGTTGGTTTGTATATCGTTTACAAGACCTGTAAGAAATACAGGACCGTCTTTACGCGCGACTGTTACGCCTAAAACAGGGGAGTTCTTGCTCTCGTCCTTGAAAACAGGAGCCGCGATCATAACAACCGGCTTATTGGTAATGCGGCTTATAATCACATCAGAAACCGCGCTTTTTCCGTTAAAAGCCTGTTTTACATAAGCTCTGTCGCCTAGGTTGGCGGAAGCTTCATCGCGCACATAACGAGTTGTTCCGTCGGGGAAAACCAGACCTATATCAAGACTGTCGATACGATCTACATCGGGAGCAAAATTTGCCTTGACTACGCCTTCCCAGTTCATGGTTCTGGTTCTGGCGCGGTTTGCGATTTCCCATAATTGATTGAGCAAGGTGTCTAATTTGGCATGGAGTAATTCGGCGTTTATTCGGCTGTTGCTGACCGTTCCGTTAATAACTGACGCTTCCATGTTTTTTGTCACAAGCAGGTTAACGGAAATAATAATTGCGGCGGATGTTATCAATACTACTGCCACGATTAATAATGGTACCCTGATACTTAATTTCATACCTTCCTCCTTGTTTTTTTCGGCAAAATTGATGTTTATTAGATTTTTAAATAAGTTAACATTTTTATTGTTATACCCCAAATATAGTAAAAAAATGACTAATCGGCGATAAAATTCGTTAATTACAAGGGAATTTGTTACGGATACTTCTTTTTAAACCCGGTAACTCTCGCGCTTGCGGTGATATTCAGCGCAGAGTGTTCACCTCTCGCAAGGTAATGGTAGCCTATTCCCGCTATCATGGCGGCGTTGTCGCCGCATAAATCCTGCGGCGGGAAAATACAGTTTAGGTGAGATTGTTCCGCAAGGCAGGAGCGAAGGTAACTGTTTGCGGCAACGCCGCCGCCTGCGACTATTGTTGTAATATCGGTATCTTCGGCGGCGTTTAATAAAGCGCGTAACAGGATTTGCACGGCGGTTTTTTGAAAAGAAGCGGCTATGTCATCATTTGTGTGAGCGCCGGATTTTTTTTTGAATGTGTCAAGTTGATTTATTACGGCGTTTTTTAAGCCTGAGTACGACACATCGTAGCGATGATCGCCTTTGTGCAAAGACGGCATGGGAAAATTAAAAAAGGAGCTGTCCCCATTCTGCGCCATTTTATCAATGACGGCTCCCCCGGGATAGCCAAAGTTGTAAAACTTCGCTACTTTATCAAACGCTTCGCCTACGGCGTCGTCTATTGTTGTGCCGAGGACTGTAATATTGTCAAAATTATCTGCACGGCAGATGATTGTGTGTCCGCCGGAAACAAGGAGTCCCAAAAAAGGGTATTCGCACTTTACGGAAGAAATTAAACGAGGGGCGTATAGATGCGCTAACATATGATCAACCGCGATAAACGGAATATTGCGTGACCACGCGAACGCTTTTGCGAAAGAGAGCCCGACTAACAGGGAGCCTAAAAGCCCCGGGCGGTTTGTTACGGCTACAGCGTCAATTTCCTCGACTTTCATGTTCGCTTTATCCAACGCTTCTTTTGTGACGGCGTAAATCCACTCGGTGTGTTTTCGGCTGGCTATTTCGGGGACTACTCCGTTCCACGGAGCGTGGAAGGGTATTTGAGTGGCGATAACATTGGAAATAATTTTTTCGCCGTCTTCTACAACCGCGGCGGAACATTCATCGCATGATGTTTCAATGCCGAGAACTTTCATTTCTTGATTATATCAGAAGCGGTCTTTAGTGTGTAACCCTGTTCGGTCAAAAGAGGAAATTGCTCGGCTAACAAAGGCGCTAAATCGGGCGACCAAGTATGCCCTATCATTACTGAACTGCCGCTTTTCTGCGCTCTTGTAAGTCCTGTTGAAATATAGCGGGACATAGCGGCTTTATTCTGTTCGTTATCAATAAAAACATTTCTTTCGGCGATTTTTATCCCCATCTGCTTCGCTACTTCGGGGACAACTGTGTCGGCGGTCGTTCTTGAATCGATAAAACATATTCCCTTTTCTTTGCAAAAAGCCAATATCGTTTTCATCGCCTCTTTATCCATCGTTATCTTTGACCCCTGATGATTGTTCATTCCGGCGATGGGTCCGATTTCATTAACGTTACGTGTCAGCACCGCTCTTATTTCTTCCGCGCTCATGCCCGAAGTAATCGCTCCGGGACCCGGGTCTTGTCCGCCTATAGCCTCCATCGGCTGATGCAAAAACACCTCTTTACCGCTTTCTCTGATACGCTTCGCCGCTTCCGCCGAATGAGGAAGCCCGGGCAGAACGGCTATTGTAAACGGAAATTGTATTTTCAAAAACGGTTCTAGTTCTTTTAAATTGTTTCCGGCATCATCAATTATAAAAACCAATGTCCCCTTATTTTCAACAACCGCAGTCTTGGGATTAACAACAGCGGAAACGGTCGTGGCAACCGGCGCATTTTGAACAGGCGGCGTTTTTTCTACGTTTTTGGCGCTTTTCGGCGTAACCTGTTTTTTTACGGTTGGAACAGGCTCTTTCTTTTCAGCTTCGGGCGCAGGAGTTTCGACAATCTTCTGCTTCGGTATTTCAATGATCGTTTCCTTTACCGTCTGAACTTTTTTCGGTTTTCCCGCCCCGGTTTCCTGCGAGACGGCGCTTGCTTTATTTGCGCCTGAATGAACGGCTATAACAGCGCAAGAAATCATAGCCGAGACAACCACGATTACACCCACCAGCAAAAAAGCCTGAATAGGGTCGGAAAACCCCGCCTTTTTCCGCCTTTTATAAGTTTTTCTAACTGTTTTCCTAGTTTTAACCGCTTTTTTCATATTTCTTCTATTACAGTATCGGCACTTTTGCTAAAAGGCTTCGCCTTTTAGCTTAGGAGTTTTGCCAAAGCGGAAATTACGGTTTTTATTGTTTTTTTTATTTTGGCAAAGCCCTATGTTTTTTGATGATGGCTTGTGTTTGGCAAAACTCCATGCTTTTAATATTCACTTGTCTGCAAATGCCGCCTGTTGTATAATTGAAATATGGAACTGGAATATACTTATTGGGAATCTAAAGACGGGTGGTTTGTCGGCTACCTTAATATTTGGCCTGATCATTTAACTCAGGGGAAAGATATACACGAGCTTGAAGAAATGCTGCTTGATCTGTATGAGTTTTACAAAGAGGAACAGGCGGAATCTGAAACAATTGAAAAAAAGACCGGTCGGCTGAAGGCATACGCATAACATGAAACGCGGAGCATTACTGAAAATTCTCAAAGCACAGGGTTGCATCTTTGTTAAACACGGTGGCAGGCATGATCAATATATGCAACCCAGAACCGGGAAAAAAGACCAAGTTCCAAGACACCCCT
>Ga0268262_10000751_pt1 | contig 42106 bp, 34 predicted proteins | sample TergutNc150P3_FD_190354 | JGI IMG/M metagenome (GOLD analysis project Ga0268262, IMG submission 190354) | Nasutitermes corniger P3 segment gut microbial community from laboratory colony in Florida, USA - Nc150 P3 (SPAdes) (version 2) | ecosystem: Host-associated > Arthropoda: Insects >...
CGCAAGGTGGCGCTACTCTGGAAGAGTGCGCGGATGAAAACTGCGTCATAACGCTTGGAAGTAAAATCGGCGCGGACTTTATCGTACGCGGGATTATAAGCAAATTCGGGACGAAATTCACCGTGTCCGTCGACATATATGAAACCAATGACGGAAACTTGGTCGCTTCGTCGGAGCTTGTCCGCTCCGAAAATACGGCGGAACTATTGGATGGGACGGCGCGGGCTTGCGGGGATATGTATAAGGTGTTTTTAAATGTGCAGACGCAGAGGTCTAAGCAGAAAGCTGCTACGACGCAACCGGCGCAACAGGTGACGCCCCCTGCGCAACCTGCGGTTACCGCTATTCCGCAACCGACGTATCAACCTCCCGCCCCGACTTATCAGCCGCCCGCTCTAACACCGACGCCGGTACCGACATATCAACAGCCGGGTGTAGACGGTTCAGGTATGCTAAGATTTAAAGTCAAAGCAGAGTTTTAATCGTTTTTTAATGTTTTTAATCCTAAAATCCTTTTTAATCCTAAAAATCTTAATTCAGACAATGGTGTTGGGGCGCAATGTATATTTATATAATTAGGGTTTACGGTGAGTTTAAATCTAAATAAGGGGAAGCAATGATGGCGACAAGGATTTTATGGGTTGCGGCGTTGGTCGCTATGTTTGTCGGGATGGTTACGGCGCAGGTTAAGAACGTAGCGGTAGTGGAGACGGAGGTGGACGCGCAGTCTGGGGCTGCGGCTAAGCTGAATAAGGCGGAGGTCAGGCAGATAACGGCGATACTCCGCAAAGAGGCGCTTAAAAACTTGCCGCAGGAAAGATATAATATCATGACCTCGGAAACCGTCCAAGCGCAAGGTGGCGCTACTCTGGAAGAGTGCGCGGATGAAAACTGCGTCATAACGCTTGGAAGTAAAATCGGCGCGGACTTTATCGTACGCGGGATTATAAGCAAATTCGGGACGAAATTCACCGTGTCTGTTGACATATATGAAACCAATGACGGAAACTTGGTAGCGTCGTCGGAGCTTGTCCGCTCCGAAAATACGGCGGAACTATTGGATGGGACGGCGAAGGCTTGCGGGGATATGTATAAGGTGTTTTTAAATGTGCAGACGCAGAGGTCTAAGCAGAAAGCGGCTACGACGCAACCGACGCAATTGGTGACGCCCCCTGCGCAACCTGCGGTTACTAATATTCCGCCTGCGGTTACCGCTATTCCGCAACCGACGTATCAACCTCCCGCCCCGACTTATCAGCCGCCCGCTCTAACACCGACGCTGGTACCGACATATCAACAGCCGGGTGTAGACGGTTCTGGTGTGCTCACCGATGCCAGAGATGGGAAGAGATACAATACGGTGGTGATTGGTGGGAAGAGGTGGATGGCGGAGAATTTGAATTATCAGCCGCAAACGAGTGACTCGTGGTGTTATGGCAACGATAATTCTAACTGCGATAAGTACGGGAGGTTGTATGATTGGAATACGGCACGGATGGTTTGTCCTTCCGGGTATCATTTGCCGTCTCGTGTGGAATGGGTGGGTTTGGCTAAAGCTACCGGAGGTACCGGAAAATATGGCAATGGCGGTATTGCTGGTAAGAAGTTAAGATCGAAAAGCGTTAATGGAACGGATGACTATGGATTTTCAGCTCTGCCCGGCGGCTATCGGTTATCCGGCGGCGGCTTCTTCGATGTCGGCTATGGCGGTCGTTGGTGGACGGCTACGGAAGGCAATAGTGGGCGTGCCTACTACCGGGATATGTACTATCTCTACGGTAGTTTGTTCGAGGATTTCAACGATAAGAGCTATGGTTTCTCGGTGCGTTGCGTCCAAGATTAGGGCGGGGAAAGTCCCAAATACGTATGCAGTGAGGTTTTCAAGGTCATGGATTGCCCTGAATCCGCCCTGAAAGCAAGTTCTTATTGAATTTGGTACTCCAGCCGTCTATATATTATATTCATATCTACCATGAAAAAGAAGCTCTACCTCATAGCCGGCGCAAACGGCAGCGGCAAGACCACATTGGCGCATGAATTGTTGCGCGAGGAGAAGGGTTTGATTTTTCTGAACGCCGACGAAACCGCCGCCAAAATCGGCGACCGTGTGGGGTTGGCGTCCGGAAAGATTATTTTGAAAGAGATTGATAGGATGCTGGACTCCGGAAAATCGTTTGTATTGGAGTCTACCATATCCGGTAATTATCACAAGCGGGTTTTGACCGAGGCAAAAGGAAGGGGTTATGAGGTAACCATGTACTATGTGTTTTTGGATTCCTCTTATTTGAACCTTGAGAGGATAAAGAACCGCGTGGCGCTCGGAGGGCATAACGTGCCGGATGAAGATGTTATCAGGCGCTTTGATAAAAGTATTAAAAATTTTTGGGATATTATTAATATTGTGGATTTTTGGGAATTATATTATAATAGTGGCACCGCTTGCGAACTAACCGCCAAAGGCAACGGCGGCATTACTTGTATTATTAATGATGATCTATATAACCAATTCCAAGGGGGATTGAAGCAATGAAAAAGAAATATTACGAATTATCGGATAAAATGGCGCGTCTCGCCAATCGTGGCGCCCGCAAAGCCATTGAACGGGCGCACGCCGCGGGGCTTGCCGTTCCGTTTTCGATTAACGGAAAGATAGTATATCAACTCCCGGACGGCACTATAACCGACAAACGCCCGGAATATCCGGAAAAGGCGGCGGCTTCCGAAGCCCGGAATTGAAGTTTTATTATTTGACCTTGATTGTTGCGTTTCCTCCGAGGAATAATGTATATTCTATAGATTCTAACGTAAAATAAGACGGCTAAACGGTTAAACGCAATAGGATTCGGCGTGAAATCAATAAAAACGACAAAAAATAAATCCGGCCGCCCGGCGTCCGCCCTGGCCTTGGTGTTGTTATCGTTGGCGATAATAATATCGGGGCTAGGCTGTCACCCATACTTCAATACTTTCTACAACGCCGAAGAGGCCTACATGATCGCTTGGCGCGATCACAAGAAGCTGATGCGGGTTTTTCCCGACAGCTTGGTCGTGACCCCTACCGAGAAGATTTCGGCCAAGTACGACCGGGCGGTGGCGAAGTCGCTCAAGATGATGGAAGTTTATCCCAGGGACAAGAAGCACCAGGATCGGGCGCATTTTCTTATGGGCAAGGCGGCGTTTTATAAGAAAGATTTTCCGGTGGTCGTCGGGCGTATGCACGACCTCCAGACGCTCTACCCGCAGAGCCGGCTTGTGCCGGAGTCGCGGATTTACGTGGCCAAGGCGCATATAATGATGGACAACCTTGCGCTCGCCGAGGAGATACTGATTGAACTGTTGAAGAACCACCCGCAATTGGACAGGAATCAGGAGATCACGATGCTCCTTGTGGAGATTGCGTTGCGGCGCGGGGGGCGTTCTCAGGCGCTCGGGTTGCTTGAGGGGATCAGCAAGATTTCGTCGCTGCCCATAGAGAGGCGGCTCGACATAATATTGAAAATGGCCGATTTGAACTACGAACTCAGGCATTACGATAGGGCGCTTAATTTGCTGAGGAGCGCGCCGCGCAGCAGGAGGCACCCGTATTTGATGTTTCGGGTTGACCGTTCGATTTACCTGTGTTTGGACGCTATGGATTCGTTGGAGGCCGCTTTGGGCCACCTTGCGGTTATGAGGAAGAGGCGTATGTATGCGGATCAGAGGTACGAGATCATGTATTACACAGCCCGCACCCTGCGTCGGATGGGGCGTCTTGACGACGCGATAGCGTTGCTTGAAGAGATAAATGATATGTGTGTCAACGCCTTGAAGAAGGACGCCGGCAAGGCTGACACGATGAGTCTTTGCGGGCTGGCTTCTTACGAGCTTGCGCTCATATATCAAGGGAGCGGTGAGTTGGATTTGGCGGAGGCTGAGTTCGGGGAGGCGTCTAAGTTCGGCTCCGCGGCGTTGGGTAATCGGGCGGCGGCGCGTTTTGCAGCGCTCAAGAAGCTGCGGGAGTTGCGTACGCCTGATTCTACGGGCAGGGTGCCGGCCACCGCCCGCTATTCGGCGGCGGAGATATTCAGGTTTGAGCTTGAGGCGCCGGATTCGGCGTACGCCTATTATTTGGAGCTTTCGGCCGATACGGCGGTTGACTCGACCTACCGTCCGCGCTCCTTGTTGGCGGCGGCGTTCGTGGCGCGGAACGAACTCGGCAACACGGCGGGCGCGGACAGTCTGCTTAGGGTCATTATAAGTGAATACGGGGGCACCGAGTACGCGAGACGAGCGCAGATAGAGCTTGATGTGGAGGTAACGGTAGTGACGCGGCGTGAGATGGCGGAGCGCGATTTCAGGGCGGCCGAGGTACTCCTAGAAAGCGACGCGGTGGAGGCCGTCAAGGCTTTTTACGGGGTGTATCAGCAGTATCAGGACATGGCAATCGCCCCAAAGAGCCTATATGCCGCCGCGTGGTACACGGACAATGTTCTGCATAAAAATAGGGCGGCTATGACCCTATACGAAGAGCTGTGCGGCAAGTATCCCGAATCAACCTACTGCAAAACCGACGCCGCCCCGCGCGTGGCCGTGGCTCGCGATTCGATAGAGGTACGCAAGCGGAGGAGGGCGGCGGGGGACGGCGCGGCGGTCGAGTTGGAAGATGGGAGCGAGGCGGACAGCGGCAAAGCGAAGACCGTCGAGCCGAGGGATTCGTTGCGTTGACTCGGTTGGCGTAAAAAAACGGTAACAATATCGGTGTACGCCGATTCTAAAGTGTTGTGATGCGCAATCACGGTCTGTGTGTCGGGGATGGGTTTGTGCCATGTTGTCGGCTTGTGTACATATTTTTGGCGTAGTTATAATACCCATATACTATATTATGTGGCGGAGGGAGTATGAAAAAGCTGTTTGCTTGTTTGGCGGCGGTCTGTGTTTTGACCGGTGGGGTGTTCGCGGCCGGCGGCGACGCGTCGGAGGTCGGGGTTTCCACCTCGCCCTTAAAGATTTGGAGTTCCGGCGTCGGCGGAGGTTTGCTTTATTCCATAAAGGGCGATAGCGTGGGGTCTTTGGGGAAGGTTATTTGGTTGAATTCGTTTGATTTTACCGAAAATTTTGCTTTATTCGCGGATGTTGATTGGTACATAGGCGACAACTTGGGTAATTTCGGGTTAGACCTCGGCGGGGAGTACAGTTTCTTGTCATATACGCGGACATCGCCGTTTTTGGGTTTCGGCGTTGGCGCGCATTATTTTGACAGGGGGGACGCGGATGGTGATTTCGGGGCGTCGGTTATCGTACGCGCCGGTATCGCGTTGAAACTTACGAATACCGTGGAAGTCAAAGTTCGGGTGCCGTTCCATTACTATGTGATGAACGACTTTAGAGATATTGGAGTTGGTGTGGAGGTGGGCGTTTTGTTTTTCAGCAGTCTGCGCGGGGTAAAGAGTCTGGATTATTAAGAATCTGCGAGAGCATACTTTAACAAGGGGAAAGAAGTTATGAAAAACAGTTTTTTTGCGGTAGCGTTTTTTTGTGCGGTGTTTGCGGTAGGCGCGTCGTTTGCCCAGACTAAAAACGGCAAGATGGTGGTTTTACACGGTGGCGTGGATGTGGACGGGAAGTCTACGGTTACGGAGAAGTTGCTTGAGGAGTGCATAGTGGCGCTTCCGTCGTTGAAGGAGTTGGAGGCCGACGTGTCGGCGCGCACGGAGTATCTGAAGGAGATAAACGGCGAGGCCGGGAAGAACGACCAAGTCAAGGTTTACACGGCTTCTGTCAAGATAAGTTATAAAGTGCGGCAGAAGATACTCATCATAATCACTCAGAATTCTTTGGACGGGAAGGATCCGGTCACGCGTACGGAGGAGAGAATCATTATGAAAGAGACCGTTCCCTTTGAGTCCGATCCGGGCGAGGGGAACCTCTTCGCGGGTCGTTCCAACAGAAAGTATTACTACACGACGCCGGACGCGGCTGCCGACAACGCAAAGAAGCGGGCGCAGATTTGGGTGTCGCAGCAGCAGAACGTACTTTGTTCTGTAGGAAAGTAGGATAAAAATTTGACATGTTCGGTACGCGTGTATTATATTCTGTACTATGTTAACTTCACGGCCTGCGGTTTGCGGGCCGATGAAATCCAATAAACACATTATCTTAGGAGAGTATCAATGCAACGTAAGGCGAATTTGGCGGCGTATCTTTTGCTATCCCTCGTGATTGTGGGTTGTGGCGGCGGCGGCGGTACGAAAGTGGCGCGTGTGCAGTCCGATTCAACAATCGACCTATCCGGCCGTTGGAACGACACCGACTCAAGACTGGTGGCGGAAGAGATGGTCAAGGACGCCCTCAACCAGCGCTGGATCTACAAGTATGAGGAAGCGAAGAAGACGCCCACCGTTATTGTCGGCAAGATAACCAACAAGAGCCACGAGCATATCAGCGTGGAGACGTTCGTGAAGGACATCGAGCGCTCGCTCTTGAACTCCGGCAACGTCGAGTTCGTGGCGTCGAAGATAGAGCGCCAGCAGATGCGCGACGAAGTTGAGGATCAGCAGGAGAACGCCTCGGTCGGCACCCGCGCCGACATAGGCGAGGAGCAAGGCGCCGACCTCATGATGACCGGAAGCATAAACGCGATAGTCGACAGGGAGGGAAGGCGCTCCGTCATATTCTATCAGGTGAACATGGAACTGACCGAGCTTGAGTCCAAAAAGAAGGTGTGGATAGGGGAGAAGAAGATCAAAAAGTACGTGGAGCGCGCTACGGCGAAGCTTTAGTTTGTTTTGTTTAACTTGTGTAATGGTATATACTTAGCGTGGCGGGCTTAATACCCCGCTCACGCTGTTTCTGCGTTATAAACCGTGTACTCTCACCAATCAAAGGGGAAATTGTCCGTGAAAACAGCAATCAACGATCTGGATCAATCTGAGTCGTACAGTAGGAAATCTGTGCGTAAACTACCTATTTTGGCATTGGCTTTATCGATTCTCCTCTCCTGTCTGTTGTTGCCCTCCTGTACCAGTAAGGCTATGCAGAGGCAGAAGTTGTTGGACAAGCCGTTGGACGACGACTACTTGGCGAGGATTGCCAGTATCAAGAAGGATCGAAATAAGCTTTATGGGGAGGGAATAGGAAACGCTTACCTATTCTACATGGACGTCGGCGTCCTCTTCCACTACGCGGAGATGTATGATTCTAGCAATGTTTATTTGCTGAAGGCAGAGGAAGTTTACGACGAGCTGTTCACAAAGTCGGTGACAAACGAGGCCGCGTCGTTGTTGATAAACGACAACGTGAGGCCCTACCGCAGCAAGCCTTACGAGCTTACCGTGCTTCACCAACTTGTCGCTCTCAACTTCATGGCGATGGGCAAGTTCGACGAGGCGTTGGTCGAGAGCCGTAAGATGCAGATCTATTTCAACGAGTGGGAGCGAACGGAGGCGAGGGATAAAAAGTACCACACAGACGGCATGTTCCACCTCTTATCGTCGCTGGCCTACGAGAAGGTAGGCGAGCCTGACAACTCGCTCATATCGCTCTACAAATCCGCGGAAGCCTACAAGAAAGGGCCGGTGCCGTTGGCTACGGAAGTTGAGGGGTTTGCCTACGACCGTCTGAGGGCCGGGGATAGGGAAGACGATATCAAAACTCTTGGCCTCAAACCCGACAACGGACCCAATAAGTGGAGCGCTAAGATGGGCGAAGAGGAGATCGTGATAGTTGGGTACGCCGGCAAGGGACCCAAGATGATAGAGCAGAATTGGGGCGGCACCATTACTCCGGGCGGGAAATTGTACATCACCGCGCCCAATAGAAACAAAAGCGGGAAACCCTTAAGGTTCGAGGCGCCGGCGCCGTCTTTTCCGGCCAGTCACAGCGGCAATGTGAAAGCCGGGGTGATTCACCACGTCAAGTTATCATTGCCGGAGTTGGTGACGGTATCGTCCAGGGTGGATCGCTTCTCGGCGCAATTGGCCGGTTCGGATAAGGTGTTTGAGTCGGTGGAGGTAAACGACATAAACAAGCAAGCCGCTAAGGCGCTGGCCGACGACTTTGGCGCGATAGTCGCCAGGACGATAATAAGGGCGGTTATTCGTACCATAGCCTCCGAGAAAATCCAAAAAACGGATACCGGGAGTCCGGCGCTGAACTTACTGAAGAATGTCACCACCGCGGTCGCCGCCGACCAAATGGAAAAGGCCGACGTTCGCATATGCTTTATGCTCCCGCAAAGGATAATAGTAACCCGCATTCCCGTGCAGCCCGGCACCCACACCGTGGAGATGAAAGTCTACGACAAAACGGGCGGCGTTATAGGGAGGAAGTCGTTTAACGATATTGAAGTTAAGAGGGGGGAGAAGAAAATTCTGTTTAACAACTACTTCTTATAATACGGCGTCAGCTCCCTTCGACTCCGCTCAGTGAGCTTTCGGGTTGCCGGATGGCTGAGCGGAGTCGAAGCCTGACTTTATCCGCGTATTAAACAAAACGACCATCTCCCCACGCGGCGGATGCTCCGCAAAATGCGCTAATAACTCATCCGCGCCGCCCCGTAAAAACTCCTCGTGTATTTTCGTCAGCTCCCTAGCTATAACCACCCGCACATCGCCCAGCACCTCTTTGATATCCTCCAACGCCTTAACGATGCGGTGCGGGGTCTCATAAAAAATCACCGTTCTCGGCTCATCCTTCAGCGTCTCAAAAATCTTCCGTCTCTGCGTCCCTTTATTGGGCAAAAAGTTTTCAAAGATAAACCTGTCCGTTGGCAGCCCGCTTGCCACAAGCGCCGCCAAAAACGCCGACGCCCCCGGTATCGGTACCACGTCCACGCCGCTTGCTATTGCCGCCCTCACCAAGTAAAAGGCCGGATCGGCCACCCCCGGCGTCCCGGCGTCGGTTATCAGGGCGATCTCCTTGCCTTCCTTCAGAGAGGCGACAAGTCCCGGCGTTACCTTTTCCTTGTTGAAGTCGTGGTAGGCGCTTACGCGCGCGCTTATTCCAAGATGGTCAAACAGGCGTTTCGAGGTGCGGGTATCCTCGGCCAAAATGAGGTCGCATTCGGCCAGTGTCTTCGACGCTCTCACAGTTATATCGGAGAGGTTGCCGATGGGCGTTGATACGATGTAGAGCATGGCGGTTACGCTTTGATCCTTTGGATTTCTTCGTCGCTTCGCTCCTCGCAACTTGTTTATCTCGCCGTAAGGCAATGACCGTCATTGCGAGCGCGGCGAAGCAACTTGTTTATTTCGGCGAAGCCAATATAGAAAGTCATCACACTATTGTTCAGATATTTATATTGTCGATGAACTTTGAACTCGACTCCGCCCAGTAAAGCTCCACACGGTTTCTCCCGTTCCTTTTCGCGGCGTAAAGCGCCTCGTCTGCCTTGTTTATGAGTTCCTTGGCATCCCTTGCGTGTAGCGGGTATTCGGCGATTCCGAAGCTCATAGATGTCTTTACCTCGTGTCCGTCCATTGTTTTGAAGATCATGGCCTCGATTTCGGAGCGTATGCGGTCCACCGATTCTTTGGCGGCGTTGCGGTCGCTTTGGTCTATGATCATCACGAACTCTTCGCCGCCGTAGCGGGCGACGGCGTCTATGCCTAGGCGCACGGAACTGTCAAGTTTTGCGGCTATGCCTTTCAGCACCGCGTCTCCGAATAGGTGGCCGTAGTTGTCGTTGAGCTTCTTGAAGAAGTCTATATCGCATAGGACAAGTGAAATCGGGCGGTTGTAGCGTTTGCTGGCGGCGATTTTGATTGTCAGTATTTTTTGGAAGTGGCTGCGGTTAAACAGACCGGTCAGACCGTCGTGAGTTGCTAAGGCGTTCGTTTTGCGGATCATAAATATCTTTTCGAGCGCTGTTCCGGCGCTTGTGCTCAATCGCGAGAGCAGGTCGAAGTTGAAGCTGGTGAACGCGTCCTTCATCTTTGATTCTATGAGTATCATCCCAATGCGTTTGTCTATGCCTATAGGCACGGCCATGAACGAACCGAAGTCGTGGCACTGAGGTTCGTCCTCCGAGTAGCGGAACTCGTAACGCTCCTCGTTAAAGTTCCTGAAGAAGCCGATGTCCGTGGAGTAGGCTAGGCTCACGAGCGTTTTGGGGGCGCTGTCGTCGAGCGCGAATACCAAGTCTTTGAAGTATCCGGCGTTGTTGCCGTATATCCTCTCCACCTTCGCGCACATCTTGTCTTCCTCCTTCAGGCTTATGGTGAGCCGGTCGCAGGGGACAGCGTCGGAGATAGTTTCGCACATTTTGTTCATTACGGTATCAAAGTCCAAATCTTTCCAAAAGTCCTTTTCGATGTTGCTCATGACCGCCAGCCGCTGGTAGTCCAGACTGTTCTTGGTGTTCATGTAGGTGTAGTAGATGGCCTGCCCCAGGAGTTTGGCGGTATTTGTCAGGAAAGCGAGGTCGTCTTGGTTGTAAGCGTTTGCCTTTGTGGAGTCGGCAATCAGTATGCCCCTTGTGTCGTTTCCGGTCGCTATGGGGCTAAGGAGTATGGAGCGGATATTCTCATTCGGCGCGAAGTCGTGGGCGTCATCGTAGTAGAAGAGGGTGGAGTTGCTGTTTGTGAAGCCCGGTTCGTAGAAAGGTTGCAGCCCCTTGGTCAGTAGGCTGCCCAAGAGTCCGCGGTTTGGGATGATCATCGCGTTTTTGTTTACAAACCCGATTTTTGAGATATGGCGTCTTATGGCGTATTCGCCGTCGTCAGCCGGGAAGAATACGGCTATGGTGTTGTGGTGGGGGAGGCGGGCCGCGGTCAGCTTTATGAACATGTCGAGCATCTCGTCCACGGCGATCTCCGTCATCTGCCATTGTTTTCTCAGGTATTCGGATCCGAGCCTTTGGCCGTGTACCGCTACGCTCTCCGCGTCCGCAACGGCTCCGGCCTTTGTCTGCGACGGGCTGTCGGCCTTGCGCGGTTCCGCGTAGCGCTGCGCCGCGTTCGTCTTACCAAACGCGGAGTATAGCTGGCGCAGCAAAAACGTCAGCCCGCTCCCTATAAGCATTCCGCCGAACACCTTGGCCGCGTCGGAATCAACGAACATCATTACCGCGCCGGCAATCAGAAAAACGGTCGGCACAATCTTTTTTCTGTTATTCCCGTTCATATTGTTACGCAAATCCTTTCGTGATATAAAAGATTAACCGCTAACCGCTTTATTTTTCAGTATATCCGCGATTATTGTCAAAACAAGCCCCCGCTCGAGCGGTTTGGGTATTACCCCGGAAAAACCTATATTGATGAGGCTCTTCGCCGTTACGCCCTCGGCGAAGGAGGTAACCGCGATTATCGGCACGCGCCTGATCGCCTCGTTCTTAGACGCTAGGTTGAAGAAGCGTATCCCGTCCATAACCGGCATCGTGATGTCGGTTATGATGAGATCCGGCGTCTCCTTCTCGGCCTTGGTCATCCCGTCGAACCCGTTGAGCGCGGTGACGACCTCGTAGTCGCTGTACAAGAACAGCTCCAAAAGGTCGAGCGTCGCGTGGTCGTCGTCCACAATCAGTATCTTAGGCATACCTCCTCCTCAGTGCGCGGCCTTCCTATAGAGTATGAGCCCCACTATAAAGAAAATTACATTACCGACCCACGCTCCCACAAGTGTCGGCAAATATCCGTTCTGCGCGAAGACCAGAGCGAAGCGGCTGAGCATCCAATAGAAGAACGAAAGCATGAGTCCCACCCCGAAGAGCGCCGCGCCGCCTCTGCGCCCCGCGCGGGAAGCGAGCGAGAGTCCAAAGAGGATAACGATGAAGTTCATAAACGGCAGCGCGATCTTAAACTGCAGCTCCGCCATGAACTTCTCCACCTTCTCGCCCCTATGCTTGGCCGCCTCTATGTGGCTCGACAACTCCCAGTAGCTCATTGCCTCCTTGGATTTCACCCGCTTCACAAGGTCGGCCGGGAGAGCCGTGAGGACGCTGTCCGGCAGGGTTTCAAAGCTCTTGGCGGTCAGGTTCTCCGCCGTGAAGGTTCGCGCCTGACCGTTCGCAAAGCGCCACCCCGCGCTGTCGAAATCGGCCTCCGCCGCGTCTATGCGCTCCCGCAGGCCGCTCGGCGTGAAGGCGTAGCGCCGGACGCCACGAAAGAACTGCGGGTTCGTGCAAAACTCATTGAAGTGGTACATGACGTTTGGCGCGGCGAAGTAAAAGAAATTCCGGCGGTACTCCCGCACAACGGCCGAGCCAGGAGCCTGCGGCGTTGCGGCCTTGACGCTCTCGCCGCCGGGCATATTCACCGGCTGCTTGCTGCCGAAGGTGTTGCTGAGTATGGCGCGTTGCTCGTTGGCGCGCGGAAGCACCATCTCGCCGCCGTAAAAAACGCCGACGGCCAATAACAACCCTATGAGCAAAAGCGGCATGGTCAGCTGCCGCACGTTTACCCCGGCGGCCTTCATCGCCGTAAGCTCGCTTGATCTGGCAAGCCTGCCGATAGAGAACATTGACGATAGGAATAAGACGATGGGGAGCACCGTTTGGACGATGTACGGCAGGTAGTACCAATAGTAGAGGATGATTTGCTCGAAAGCGGCGTTATCGAACTTCCGTATGTTGCTCACGTAGTCTATGGTGACGAAGATCACAATGAGCGCCCCCAAAAGCCCCGCCGCGTAACCCAAAAATATCCATATCAGATAGCCGGGAAGCCTTCCCGCCGCTACGTCCAGGAGCTTTCTCGGAAAGCGTAACAGCATACCCGGCAGACGGAATGCCCAAACGCCTGAAAGCCGCTTGAAAATAGGCGACAGCTTTCCGAAAGAGACCTTCAGAAACCCGAAACTGATAGTCGTCTCGCGTGTCATAAGCACAATGAGAACTATGCCGCAGAGGATCAGAAAGACGTTGCCGGCCCACATGCCGACGGCGGGCGAGATGATCATCTTGTCGGCCATATTCTCGCCGGTGATAAGGAAGACCCAGTACATGATGAAGAAAAATACCGAGTAGCTCGCCCCCACGGCAAGCCCGCCGCGCCGCGCCATTATGCCCAGCGGCGCGCCTATAAGCACAAAGATCAAACACGCCGCCGGAATCGCGAACTTCTTGTGCACCTCCACCATGTACTGCGCGATAATAGCCTCGTTGGCCTTCTGATTCTTTGAAATTTGGTCTAGCCGGCTCTCGTAGAGTTCCAAACGGTTTGTCGACCTGCGGTCAAGCCGTTGCGCCATTTTTGTCAATGGGGGTGAACTAATCAGAGCCGTTGATTCGTCGGCAGTTTTGGTATCTATTGATTTTTTTGACATCGTTGATTCGGCCGCTATTTTGCGTTTGATCGCCTTTGTTGACGCGGTCAATTTTTCAGCCGCATTGGGATTGATAGGTTTTCTTGATACGGTTGACTCGTCCGCCGCTTTACGTTTGATTAACTTTGCCGATACGGTTGACTCGGCGTCCGCTTTGCGTTTGGCCGGTCTGGTCGATACCGTTGATTCGGTTGACATCGTCGGCACAGCCTGTTCCGTGGATTCGGCGGAATCCGCGCCCGTCTGCGCCTTTAGCGCCTCTATTGAATCGAGCACCTGCAAACGCTCCGCCGACAATTGCGCGTTTGCCTCCTTCATCTCCCGCACGTTGTGCAACAGCTCCGCTATGGTCATCTCCCTGTCCCCGCGCCCGTCGGATGAGGTGCGCTCAAGACGCGAGTCCACGTTCTTTATGTAGACTACCTGCTTCTCAAAGGCGGCGACAAAGTAGTCCTTGCTGTTTTCTCGCGACGCGCCGTGCGTCTCCCCGTTGAAAAGCGATAGCTCTAAGTACTCCCCGTCGCTCGTCATTCGTATATTGCCGCTCTCCGCCACGGTTACCGTCGGGTCCTGCCCAGGATTGTCGGTGAACACTCGGATACCCTTCAGGTTGCCGCTGAGAGCGCTTACCTCCTCCACGTAGAGCGCGTAGTCCTGAAAGTCGCGTATGAGCACCCCCGGCTCGATGAACGCCGCCGGCCGCTTTCGGGAGATGTCGCCGAGGAGGTTCGCCGCCCGATGGTTCGCCTCCGGCAGTACAAGGTCGTGGAAGAAGAAGAGCGCCACGGTAACCACCGCCGCCGCCGCTACCACAGGTACCACGAGCGCCGTCATGCCGCGCCCCGAAGCCTTGATGGCCGTGATCTCGTTGTCGCCCGCCATACGCCCGAAAGTCATAAGAGCGGAGGAGAGCACCGCCATAGGTATCCCCAGCGCCAAAATCCACCCAAGCTGTATCAGGAACACCTCAAGCACCACGATGGGGTCAATATTTTTGGACACAATCTTGTCCAACATCAGTATCGCCTGCTGCATTATGAACAGAAAGACGATGATGCTCAACGAGGCTAAGAACGGGAAGATGTGCTCTTTTACGATGTATCGGTATAGTAGCATAATCCTATAAAATAATAAAAGGCGGGGCAAACTGTTAAACGAATTTTGAGAGGAAGCACGGGCTTGTCAAAAATGCTTTTGATTTTGCACTGCCAATAATTATTTTCCATAATAAAGCCTTAAAATCAAATTCTTTAAAATCTTTTTTAGACGAAGCCTTAAAACATATAAATCTTTTTTAGACGAAGCCTTCGGCTTCATAGATAAATGCGGGGCTAAACCCCGCATTTTCAATCAAAGTCAAAAGACTTTCTGGATTGCTTCGTTGCTTCGCTCCTCGCAATGACCGTCATTGCGAGCAAAGCGAAGCAATCCAGTGTTTTGACGTTGAAGTTGACTGAAGTTCGGGGGTTTAGCCCCCGAACTATCTATGGAAGGCGAAGCCTTCCGTCTAAAAAAGAATTTGACTTTAATGATTGCGGTTCACCTCAACTATCGACCGAAGCGTCGAAAGGAGCGGTTTATGAATAGAGGGATCGGGTGGGTGATGGCGGTTGTGGCTGTATTAGTCGGGACGGCGGCGGCGCAACAGACTGGGACGTTTACCGACAGCAGAGACGGTCAAAAGTACAAGACTGTAAAGATTGGTAATCAGACTTGGATGGCTGAGAATCTTCGATTCAAGATTGGTGATAGTTGGTGTTACGAAAACAGTGCCGATAGCTGCGCAAAGTACGGTAGGTTGTACGATTGGCATATGACTAAGTTCGCTTGTCCGAAAGGCTGGCACTTGCCGTCAAAAGGGGAATGGACAGAATTGGTTACTGTGGTAGGTTCTTCGACAGCGGGTAAGAAACTGAGGTCAAAAAGCGGGTGGAATAATATGAAGGATGGGAGTAGCGGTAATGGTACAGATGACTACGGATTTTCGGCCCTGCCTGGCGGCGGCCGCGACTCCGGTGGCGATTTCTACTATGTCGGCACCTTCGGCAGCTGGTGGACGGCTACGGAGGGCAAAAGCGGCTACGCCTACAGCCGGAGCATGTACTACTACGACGACTACGTGAACGAGGGCGACGACGGCAAGGACTACGGGTTTTCGGTGCGTTGCGTTCAGTAATATTGTGAGGGCGGGCTTAAACCCCGCCCCGCCCACCCCCCATCCCCGCCCGTAGAAACCTATTTTCAAGCCTAAATCCCCCCGCCGCAACTTGCGGAGCCGGTTTTCAAGTCTAAAATCATCCCGAAAAGTTTGACTTTTCAAGGTTCAACGAATTATATTACTAAATAACCAAGAATTTTATTAAAAAATCATCGATAATATCGATAATTATCAATAATATGGGTAATGTCCATTAAATAAGAGGGCTTGTATTATGTCAACCTATGAATTTGACACGGTTATTGAGAGTGAGGGAGTAATCTATGTACCCAAACAGTACATAGAAAAGATATCTTCCGCCGTTACGGTAATCATCCGGTCAAACGAAGATTCTTCGCGGAACAGAAAGAAGAGTTTTTCCGCGATGAAATTAAAAACGAAGGGATTTAAATTCGACAGAGAGGCGGTTAATGACAGAAGCGGCGTTTGTTGATACCAATGTTTTTATTTATCTGTACTCCGAAGATGAAACGCGGAAGCGTGATATATCGCAAAGGGCGGTTGATAAATATGAATGCGCGGTCAGCACGCAGGTTTTAAGCGAGTTTAGCAACGTATGTGTTGGAAAGTTGAAGCGCCCGCCCTACGAAGTCGGATTGGCGATAGATGAAATAACCGGGCAAACGACGGTTTCATTGGTTGATGAGCGTATTATCAAATCGGCGCTTGAGATTCACGGGCGTTACGGGTATGCTTATTTTGATAGTTTAATAATTGCGTCCGCGCTTGATTCGGGGTGTAAGTATTTGATAACGGAGGACTTGGCCGACGGTCAGATAATTGACGGCCGATTGACTATTATAAATATCTATTTGGAAAAAAACGCGGTTAGGTATTTAGATTTATAAAAATAATAGGGGATAATCCACGCTAACCGCAATAAATTTTGATTCCAAACGGCGCAGATACTATATTCCTCACTATGGAATCCAAGCCCAAACCTAAATCAAAGCCCGCCGTCAAAGCGATAATAGCCGTCGTTATCCTCCTTCTGCTCTCCGGCGGCGGCGTGTATGGTTACTACTGCTACCAACGAGCCGTTGACAACCGACCCAAGGAGTACGAGACCGTCCCTATCTCCCGCGGCACCGTGGAACGCGTGATCGTCAGCACCGGAACGCTTGATCCCGTAGGTTCCGTGGAGGTCGGGACGCAGGTCTCCGGTACTGTCGAAAAGGTGTTGGTCGACTTCAACGACACCGTCAAGGCCGGCCAGATCATAGCCGAGATCGACCGTAGCGTGCTCACTAGCAAGCTGACGGAGGCGCAGGCCTCATACTCGCGGGCCGAGGCGTTGTTCTTACAGAGCGAGCAGGAGTTCAAGCGCGGGGAGGTGTTGTTCGAGAAGGGGCTGATTTCGGAGCAAGATTTCACCAAGGCGCGTACCGACTACCTGTCGCAGAAGGCCTCGCTGCAAGTCGCCAAGGCGGCGGTTACAACGGCCTCCGAGAACGTGCGCTACGCCACCATACGGTCGCCCGTGCGGGGTACGGTGATCAAACGCGCCGTGGATGTCGGGCAAACGGTCGCGGCGAGCCTCAGCGCCCCCACGCTGTTTGTCATAGCCGAGGACTTGAAGAAGATGAAGATCATGGCATTGGTGGACGAGACGGACATAGGCAAGATCAAGACCGCGCAAGAGGTGCGCTTTTCTGTGCAGGCGTATCCGGACAAGAAATATGCGGGAACGGTGAGCCAGGTCAGGCTGCAGCCGGATGTCGTGCAGAACGTCGTTACTTATACTGTGGTGATACTTGCCGATAATGATGACGGGACGTTGTTGCCGGGCATGACCGCAAACGTAGAGTTCATAGAAGCTAGAGAGGTGAACGCCCTGACAGTACCCGCGTCGGTATTCCGCTTCCAGCCGCCCAAAGAGGCGCAGGAGAAGTTGAAGAAGATGATGGACGAGCGGAAAGCGGCGAGGGACGGCGGCGGAGGCGGGATGATGGACGGAGGTATGATTTCGGACGGCGGTGCCGGAATGATAGCGGTTAAAGGCGATGGCGGGATGACGGGCGGCGGTCGGGGCGACGGTCAATTCAAAATGAACAGGGAACGCGGTCAAGGCGGCGGGGACGGTCGTGGCGAAGGCCGTCGTGAGGGCGGTCCGGGCGGGGGAGGGAAGAGACCGCCGTCCGGCGTCATGGGCAGTCGCGGCGTTTTGTGGACGTTGGATGAAAACGGTACGTTCAAGCCGGTGTTCGTGAAGATAGGGCTGAGCGACGGCGTTACGACAGTCGTTACCGGAAGGGATGATTTGACCGAGGGTATGAAGATTGTCGTTAACGAGGTAAGGAGCGACAAGGACAAGAAATCGTCGGATAAGAAAAAACAGAACAATCCGCTGATGCCGCAGGGCGGCGGGCCTAGGAGGATGTAAAATGCTGTCGGAATTAGGATTAGTAGGATTGGCTTCGCCGAGATAAACAAGTTTAAAGGATTAATAGGATTAAAAACACTTAGGACATAATCAACAAAATGCGTATAACTAGTTTGGTCAAAACCGCCGGAAAGAGTATTCTGCGCAATCGTGTGCGCTCTCTGCTCACCATGCTCGGTATCATCATCGGCGTAGCCTCTGTAGTGGTAATGGTCTCCATAGGCGAGGGGGCTCAACTTGACATACGTCAGCAAATAGAATCTATGGGTACCAACGTGCTAACCATCCGCCCCGGCAACATGAGCGCCCGCGGCGGTATTCGCATTGCGCAAGGTATGCGCACGCTCACCATACAAGACGTTGACCATCTCCGCGGTTTGCCCGGCGTCGCGGCAATCTCGCCCATCTCACGCGCCACGGGGCAGATCGTAGGCGGCACCGGCAACTGGCGCACTCAGGCGCTCGGCGTTACCGCCGATTACCTCGCGATCCGCAGTTGGGAGCTTGACGACGGCGTAATGTTCACAGAGCAAGATACCAAAAGCTCGGCGAAGATCGCCGTCGTCGGCAAAACCGTCGTGAACGAGCTTTTTCCGAACATCGACCCAATCGGACAATCCATCCGCGTAGGCGCGATACCCGTCAAGGTGGTCGGCGTACTGCGGGCGCGCGGTCAAGGCCCGATGGGCGACGACCAGGACGACATCCTCCTAATGCCTATCACGACGGTCATGCAGCGGATGAACGGCACGACGCGGTTTATTGACCAGATAATGATCAGCACAGAGTCGATGGATGTGATAAACGACGTTCAGGCGCAGGCGGAGGAGGCGTTGCGGGCGGCGCATAGGCTCGCGCCGTCGGCGGAGAACGATTTCAACATCCGCAACCAGTCGGAGATGATGGAACGCGCCACCGAGACCGCCCGCGTCATGACCATGCTGCTCGGCGCCATCGCCGGAATATCGCTGGTTGTGGGCGGCATCGGCATTATGAACATCATGCTCGTATCGGTTACCGAGCGTACACGCGAAATCGGAATCAGAATGGCCGTAGGGGCTCGCGAGGGGGATATTTTAATGCAGTTCTTGATAGAGGCGGTAGTCCTGAGCGTTATGGGTGGGCTTATCGGCGTGGCGTTGTCTATAGCGCTTATCTGGGTGATGAACGACTTCGTCGGCGTGACGACGGTCTTTGCGCCGCAGACTATACTTATGTCAATGGGGTTTTCGGGATTCGTGGGTGTGTTCTTCGGGTTCTATCCGGCCCGAAAGGCGGCGCGGCTTAATCCTATTCAGGCGCTGCGGTTCGAGTAATGGTGAGAATGATTAACGCGGTAACGGTGCCGGTCGTGGCGCGATGTATATTTGTAGGAAACCTATAGGAGGCCCAATCAGTGAAATATCAGAATCTAGAGCTTGACCCGTTCCAAGTGGCCGCGGTCGAGGCTATTGACAAGGGCGAGTCGCTCATCGTCGCCGCCCCCACAGGATGCGGCAAGACGCTCATCGCCGAGTACGCTGTCGAGGAATCCGTGAAGCAGGGCAAACGCGCCGTCTACACCGCGCCCATCAAGGCGCTGTCGAACCAGAAATACCGCGATTTCCGGAAGCGCTTCGGCGACGAGGCCGTGGGCATCCAGACGGGGGACGTAACTATCAACCAAGACGCGCAGCTCCTCATAATGACCACCGAGATATTCCGCAACCTCATTCTCGAGAACTCCGGGCGGTTGAATGACATCTATTACGTGATATTCGACGAAATCCACTACCTAGACGACCCGGAACGCGGCACGGTGTGGGAGGAGAGCATCATCCTCGCGCCGCAGGGCATCCGCTTCATGTGCCTTAGCGCCACGGTGCCGAACATCGGCGAGCTTGCCGCTTGGATGGGGGCGGTGCGGAATACAACGTTTAGGGTGATTGAGGAGACGCATCGTCCGGTCCCTCTGCAGCACGCCTTCTATCATCCCAAATTCGGGTTCATCACCATAAAGGGTATTCGGAAGAAGTTCAAGAACAGCCCGGAGGTTCGCAAGCGGTTTCAGAGACGCAAGCCGTCGTCGCGAAAGATTGTGCAGCTCGCCATACGCGAGGGGCACTTGCCCATACTATACTTTTGCTTCAACCGCCGCGCCTGCGAACGCAACGCCGAGCAGCACATGATGCACCTCGACCTGCTCACGGACGCGGAACGCGCCCGAGTCTCGCAGCTTGTGGACGAATTGGTGCGTCAGTACGGGATAGGGGATTACGAGAGGTTGAATTTTTTGCGGCAGTTGTGGGAGTCGGGCTGCGCCTACCACCACGCCGGAATACTGCCCGCCGCCAAGGAGATTGTGGAGCGGCTCTTTACAATGGGGCTGATAAAACTGCTTTTCTGCACGGAGACCTTCGCGCTCGGCGTAAATATGCCGGCGAGTTCGGTGATATTCGACGAGTTGGAGAAATTCGACGGCGTGCAGTTTAACTATTTGATGACCCGCGAGTACAACCAAATGGCGGGACGCGCCGGACGGCGCGGGATGGACGAGGTAGGCTACGTCTACTCGCAGGTTATTCCGGAAGCTACCGATCCCGATCAAATGGAGCGCATACTCTACGGCGTCAACGAGCGCATAAACAGCCGGTTTTACGCTTCGTATTCGACGATACTCTCCCTCTACAGCCAGTTCGGCGACGAGGCGTTCGATATTTTCCGCAAGAGCCTCCACAATTTCCGCAAGGGCGTCTTTTCGATGTCGAAGATCTATCAGAAGGAGGAGGCGCAGATAAGGAACAGGATTAAGTTCTTGCAAGCGAGCGGTTTTTTGGACGGTACGAAGCTGACGCCCAAGGGCCAATTGGCGGCGGCGGTGAGCGGTTACGAGATACAGACCGCGGAACTCTATTACTGCCGCGATTTCGAGGACGTCTCGGCGGCGCAACTGCCGGTAATCTTGGCCGCGTTGATCACCGAGGAGGCGCGCAGCCGCAAGGGCGCTCCGGTCACCAACGTTGCGCTCAAATTCGACGCCCAGAAGACGATACACAAACTGCGTCAGAAGGAGATCAAATACAACATAGCGAACCCGATCCGTGAGATGGATTTCTCAATGGCCGCCCCTGTATTCGCGTGGGCGAGCGGTTGCGACCTTAAGCAGTTAGCCGGTTTCGGGGTGCCGGAAGGGGACCTGATACGGATACTGCGGATGACGATACAGTTGTTAAGAACGCTGCGAGATAGAATTGTTGACCCGGAGATCAGCGACAAGATGCACAACGCGCTGGAATTAGTCAATAGGGATGTGGTGGACGCTCAGACGGAGTTGAACGTGGGGTGAAGACTATTTTTGGCAACCCCCGCCGACCCCCACCGACCGTCGGGGACGCGGGAGATGGACAGCGTACCCACCGACCGAACGATGGGTACGCGGAAAACGGGAGAGGGGTAGGTCAGTTGTTCTTGACGCAACGCACCGAGAAGCCTTCTATTTTGGGGCTACTATCATCTATCGAATACGTATGGGTGACGATGCCGTGCCTATACGCCCTTGTCCCGTTCGTCACTTCATCAGACGTCCACCAGAAGGTATTGGATCCGTTATCTACGAAAGAACCTCTGTAGTTAAGCCAGCCGCTGGGCAAAGCCGTAAATCCGTAGTTGTCTGTCCCATTTTTGTTTTCATTCCAACCGCTTGTCGATTTCAACTTACCGGACCAAGATTCGCCTACCGTCTCCACCAACTCAGTCCAATCCGTCATATCAGGCAACCTCCATCCCGTAGGACACGCCGTCATCGCCGCATCCCACGCATAAAGCCTACCATAAGCCGCGCACTTCGCGTTGTCGTAATCATAACACCAAGAACTGTCCATCACATAATTAAGATTCTCCGCCATCCACGTCTGACGGCCTATCTTGACCGTCTTATATCTTTGACCGTCTCTGTTATCGGTGAACGTTCCGATATCATCATCCGGCGGATCCGTCGGCGGACACCCCATCACCCCGACCGACAACGCCACTGCCACCGCCGACAACACAAGCGTCCGACACAATTGTTTAAAGATGTTCATGCTCCCTGCTCCTTTAAGAAAGTGAAAGATATAGTAAATAGATTATCATAAAATCTGTTATTATTAAAGCGTAGCGGACGAACACTGTTCGCCCCTACGGTCATTCCGTCCAATATTACTCCATAGCCCCGCTCTCTCCGTCAGCCCCGTCCGTCCCCCCTATAAGACGGGCTGGTTTCGGCTCGGATATGGCCGTTCCCCCCTATAAGGCGGGTTAAAATCGCTGTCTGTATATAGATTCCCCATGCTGTAGACTAATGTCTAGGAATAACCTTCGTATAATATAGACACTCGTTACGCATGAAAAACGCGGAAAAAACGGGTTGGCGGGGTCTTTTGGAGTGTAGTAAATAAAGGAATGTTTTTTTTATACAACAGCGGCCTGTCTTTATTATCTACCAATATAATATATGTTAGTTGCTGGAGTCAAACAATAATAAAAAAAATTCCGAACCCCGTGTCCGCCCGCAGGGGTCACACGCTCACCTTGTCGAATATGGCCATGACATTATCGTCGGCGGCAAGAAGAAGGTTGGCACCGTTTCGCCGCGCCGGAACCCCCTAAGCCACGGGCACCCCCAAAAAAGGCCATTCTTCGCCGCGCACGATATATTTTATGCTATTGGGCAGAAAAACCGATATATTTATATGTAGCCGCCCAATGTGGGGCGCGTGGCGGGTCTTGATGGGGGCGGAGAGGGCGAAGCGTAATGAATCCAAATAACGGCGGAACCGTCGCCCAAGTGTTATATTATGGGGAGGGCAAAGCGTGAACCGCGCATTAATTGTGTATTTTGATACTTGTTGCTATAGTCGGCTATTCGACGGCAAAGCAAGCCCGGAAGTAATAGCAGAGGCCGGGCGGATTCAGCATATTATACAGAACCGCTTTTACGGCGCATATATCATTGTTGGGAGCGGTATTGTAACTACGGAAATCCGTCAAAACCCCGACACCAAAGAACGCCGGATTACTGAAAGGTTATATAATACAATCATAAGCGGCAAAGCGAAAGCGTCCGCGCGACGCAGGACACGGGCCGCCGAGTTAGAGGCTAATGGACTGAAAACAATGGACGCCCGTCACCTTGCGGCGGCGGAATCGATGAGCGCCGATTATCTTTTGACGGTGGACAAAGAATTTTTAAAAAAGGCTTCACGGCCAAATTTTACGACAGTGAAAGTAATAAATCCTATAGACTTTTGAAAGGTGGTAAATTATGGCGACATTAAACGCAATACCCGAACCCATAACGGGCGACGCTGAACTTGACGCAGAAATTGCAAATTTTGAGAAGCGCGGAAACTGGGTAGAAGACCGTAAGGAAATATTAAAAAACCTTACCGGTGCCGAAATAGACGCTATGGCCGAGCAGATAGAAGCCGAACACCCGGAAAGGTATTCCACGCCGGAAGAAATAATGGAAATGGCCAAACAAGCGGCAAAGGCGCAGACCGCAACACGCCGCGCTGAACTGGTGGGCGCGTGATGGGCGGGGAAATCAAAAAGGCGACCGCTCCCAATATTCGAGAGGCGGCCGCCCGTTCCTTTTTTATGCTCTTTGGTGTCGTATCTTAACCGCCCTTTTCGCCTCTTTTCGTGTCGGGTGTCATCAAAGTGTCGCCAAAACACCTTTTTTCAGAGCTTCTTTATCTCATCAACCTTCTTATCGAGCCGCTGTTCCGATACGGGGAATAATGTTTTGATGTGTTGCGCGAATTGGTTGATCTCGAACTCTCGTATCGTTAACGCCAACTCTTTCAACAATCGTTTGCGGTGATGGGCGTTTTCAGGTTTAACGCTTTTCTTGGATAAATCATTATAAATTGATACGTACAGATTGACCTCGGCGCGTTTTTGACGGTATTTGAACGGTTCGAAAGAGGCCTTTTCTATGATTGCCGCGAAGGCTTTTAGGTAGCGCGGGTACTGGAAAAAGATTTCAAGCGTCGTTTGCCCGTCCAAAATATCCCTGAAGAATCCGTTGAGCTTGTTTGTCAGCTCTTTGTGAATATCCGCCGGTAATTTCTTTTTCGTCGACGACAGTCGGGCGGTGTCGTCCGTAAATATTCTCAATGACTCCTCGAACACGGAGAGTATGCGGAAGCCTATTCCGCGCAGTGATTCTTTAACTTTTGCGATTAACTGATCGAAAGCCTCTTTGCTCCTCGGCGCTTCGTCGAAATCGAGAATAGACTCGCAAGCCATATCGTATAACCTTGCCGCGAACTCGTCTCCAGACGCGAACGGGGCGCACATCACTTTCACCTCTTTGGAAAAGGCGATGTCGCGTTCCGTCCAAGCCAAATCTTTCATTAACATTATTTCCAACAAAGTACGAACGCCGTAGCGGTGGGCGATGTCGCTCTTTATTTTTGACGGGAAGAGCACCAAATCTACGCAGTTGTCGATATCTGTGTTGATATTGCCGTTACTGCTCCGGTGGCTGAGCGAAGCCGAAGCCACAATCCCGCCGCCCGGTATTAACGCCGGATACCCGCGTACGGCGAAACCGCCCTTGTTTGAACCTATGTCAAGCGGCTTGTTCAGATCTTCTTGGGGCCACGCTACGAGACCCGTCTTGCGGTAGGAGGCGAAAGCGCCGTCCCAAGGCGAGCCTGCCGTTGTATTAATTGATGTGCCTGTTATACCGTCTATATTTGCGTTAACATCTGTACCGTCCGCCGTCTCCGTATCGTTCATCAGCCTGAACAGATCGCCGCTCCTGCCTTTTGCGACGACGCTGTTCTTCTCGTCGCGTACCTCAATCTTCAAATCTAAGTGCGGGTCTGTCTTATCGGAATCCAATAAGGAGGGATCAATATCAATACCGTAAATCTTTTTAATGGCCGAAGACAATTCCACCGAAAACGATTCATGCGTCGCAGGCGGCGATACGATATTATCCGCAAGTTTTTGCGCCGCTTCGCCTATCGGTACGAATATTTTTCGCTGGCTGCGCGGCAACTGTTGCAAAAGGCTCTTTATCTGGGCAGGCCACAACGCCGGAAGCAGCCATCCTATCGTCTCCTTCGCTATAAACGGCAGTACCTTTTGCGGTAACGCCAGCGTTACCCCGTCGTCTTCGGCCCCCGGATCAAAAGCGTATTTCAGAGCGAAATTCTGATTGCCGATGTTGACGTGGTCGGGGTACGCGTGGGCCTTTTCCGGGATTGATTCCTCTATGATGTCCTCTTCTCGCATATACAGAAACTTATCGTTTCCAACGGCCCTTATCGCCTTATTTAAATCGTGTATCGACGCTACACGCGGTAAATGTTTCTCGTAAAAATCGACTATCGCCTTGTCCCCTTTGTAATAACTCCTCGACCGTAGTTTTGCCTCGTATGAAAGGATTTTTTGTTTGAGTTTTTTATTATGTTCGTAAAATTTATGATGGCATACTAAATTCTCTTCAACTAATCCGTCTCTGATAAAGATTTCCGAGGCCGCCTCCGGCTCCGCTCGGCTGTATAGGGCGTTTTTCTTAACGGCGAGCGGCAGCCCGAAGAGCATAACGCGCTCCACGGCCCTTACGCACCCGCTCTCCGCGTCGAAGAACGGGGTCTCGAACGTCCGTTTGCAAAAATCGGCGGCCAATTCCTCAAGCCACTCCGGTTTGATTGCCGCCACCGTCCTGGCGAATACGCGGCTTGTCTCCACAATCTCGTGGCATACCACCCAATCGCATTTTTTCTTAGCTAATGCCGATCCCGGAAATATCAATACCTCTTTGCCTCCGGCGGCCTTGTATTTTCCGTTTTTGTCAAGGTAGGCGCAGTTGGCGAGCAGTCCGGTCAGCAGCGACCGGTGTACAGCGTCGTATGAGGCGGGCGCCGGATTCTGTTCGTACCCTTTCATCCGCGAAAGCGTCTCGTCTAGCTGCCAGTAGACGTCGTGCCACTCGCGCATCCGTGTAAACGATAGGAAGTGCCCTTTGCAGAAGCGCCGCAGGCTGCCTTGGGTTTTGAGCGTGTCCCACTCGTTTCTATAGGCGTCCCACAGATTTACGTAGGTTAAAAAGTCCGAACCCTTGTCTACGAATTTGACGTGCGCCGCGTCCGCTTCGACCTGCTTTTCCAGCGGCCTCTCCCGCGGATCGACTATGGAGAGGGCGGCGGCGATGATCTTCACCTCGCGAAGAGCGTTTTCCCTACGGGCGGCGATGATCATCCGCGAGATGTGCGGGTCAAACGGCAGCTGCGCCATCTCGGCTCCCATTCGCGTAAGCTTCTTTCCGTTGTCAATCGCCCCAAGCTCTTTTAATTGCGCGTATCCCTCCGATATCGCCTGCTTAGACGGCGGAGCGATGAACGGAAAGTCCTCAATCGCCCCTAATTTATGCGCCGTCATGGTGAGTATGACTCCGGCGAGGTTGGAACGCTTTATCTCCGGCAGCGTGAAGGCTTCGCGTGAGTTGTAGTCCTCTTCCGAGTATAGGCGTATGCAGACGCCGTCCTGAACGCGCCCGCAGCGCCCCTTGCGTTGATCGGCGCTGGCGCGGCTTATTGGCTCTATGGGAAGGCGGTTTGTGCGCAGCCTCGGCGCGTACCGAGATATACGGGCTAACCCCGTGTCCACGACGTAGCTTATGTTGGGAACGGTAACGGAGGTCTCTGCGATGTTTGTGCAAACGATGATCCGGATTCTGTCGGAGGGATTGAATATCGCCTCCTGATCCGCCCTTGTCAAACGCGAAAATAGCGGCAATATCTGCACGTCGCGCCGTACAAACGCCCCGCTCAGTTTCTCGCATGTTTCGCGGATGTCGCGTTCCGTGGGCATAAAAACAAGCATGTCGCCCGGCCCGTAGTAATCGAGCAGGTCGGTTACGGCTGTAACGGCGTTTTCCACGTAGCCCGACCCCGCCGCGTCGTCGCCCTCCTCGTTATCGAGGTTTCGGTACAGTACCTCGATGGGGAAGAGGCGCCCCGACACCTCGATTATCGGTGCGTTGTTGAAGCAGGCGGAGAAGCTCTCGGCGTCTATTGTGGCGGAGGAGATGACGACCTTCAGATCGGGGCGGTTGCGGAGTATCTTCCGCAGGTATCCGAGCAGGAAGTCTATATTCAGGCTCCGCTCGTGCGCCTCGTCTATGATTATGGTGTCGTACTGCCGAAAGAGGCGGTCGTGCTCGGCCTCGGCGAGGAGGATGCCGTCAGTCATGAATTTGATAACCGTATCGACAGATTCCTTGGCCGCGAAGCGTATCTTGTAACCGACCCGCCCCCCGATCTGGCACCCGAACTGCGCCGCCACCCGCGCCGCGATGGACGTGGCCGCTATGCGCCGCGGCTGCGTGCACCCGATCCGCCCCCGCCGCCCGAGTCCCGCGTCCAAGCAGAAAAACGGCAGCTGCGTAGTCTTGCCCGACCCCGTCTGCCCCGCCACGACGATCACCTGGTTGCCCCGAAGCGCCTGTATAATATCCGCCCGTTTTTCGTATATAGGTAGATTTTGGGCGGCCTTGTTGATTTGGTTCATGGGGATAATATAATTTATGGTTTAGCCCAAAGTCTATAAGGATATATCCGAAAAAATTGCAATTTTCATTGACTTATATTATATTTGTTACATAGCTATCACGTAAAATAAAAAACTATTGTATGGCTGAAAGGGAGTAAGGCTTATGTTAGCGCTTAAAACAGTGGATTTACGCAACGATTTCGGGCGTATCAGCGAGATCATAAATTCGGGAGAGCGGGTTCTTATCGCTCAACCGCAGAACCAGAATTTGGTGGTACTGAGCGAGAGGGACTATAACGAGTTGGAAAAGGCGAAGAGGAACGCCGAGTACCTAGAAAAAATCGACCGCTCGGTACGGCAGTTTGAGGAGGGTAGAGTGGTGGTCAAAACAATGGAAGAGCTTGAGGAGATGGCGAAATGAGGGTGACGTTCACAGAAGATGGGTTCAGAGAGTATACCGAATGGCAACAGGGTGATAAAAAGACATTAAAGCGCATAAACGAACTTATCAAAAGTATACAACGGGACGGCTTCATGGATGGAATCGGCAAACCAGAGGCCCTAAAGGGTAGAAAAGAGTACAGCCGGCGAATAGACGACGCAAATCGCCTTGTTTACATGGGCGATGGTGATAAAAATGTGGTTATCGTCTCATGTAAAGGTCATTATAAGGACTGATTCCATGAAAGATTACGTACTCGCCTACATCACCGCCAAAGACAAGCCCCAAGCCCTGTCTATAGGCCGCGCCCTCGTTGAGGAACGCCTCGCCGCCTGCGTCAACGTTATCGATAATATGACCTCGATATACCGGTGGGAGGGCGAGATCAATGAGGACAGCGAGGCCGTGTTAATAGCGAAGACATCCGCCGAAAAAGCCGAGGCGCTCACGGAACGCGTTAAGCAACTCCACACATATACCTGCCCGTGCGTTGCGTTGATACCCGTTATCGGCGGCAATCCCGCTTATTTGGAGTGGTTGGGGGAGAATGTTGGGTGATAAATCTTTAAAAGTCAAAATCTTTTAAATCTTTTAAAATCTTTTTTAGACGAAAGGCGCTACGCGCCTTTCATAGATAAATGCGGGGCTGAACCCCGCATTTTCAGTCAAAAGCCTTTGACGTTATTTTTTGATTGAAGTTCGGGGGTTCAGCCCCCGAACTATCTATGAAAGGCGAAGCCTTTCGTCTAAAAAAGATTTAAAGACTTTAAATATTTTGACTTTAAGACCCCGCCCGACAATATATTGCAATCATAATCGTTACTATACCAGTATATTGTATACCAAAAGGAGACGTTTATGTATACATTAAAACCGGTTGTTGTGCATAGAGCGGCGGCGTTTTTCGTTGCCGGCGGTTTAGTCGCGGCGGCGATGGTGTTCGTCGGTTGTTCATCCGAACAAAATTTGAATCCTATCGGAGAAGGAGGGGCAGGAAATACGATGAAAGAGTTGTTAAAACCTGATGTTGAAAGCGCTCAGGAACCGCGGCAGCCTGCCGCCGCGGCGGATGCGAAGGAAAATTTCCATATTTACTTGGCGTTCGGCCAATCAAATATGGAGGGGCAGAATTGGAACGGTTCGTCCGTAGCCTACAACGATGTGCTGCCTATCACATACAAGCAAAATGTGGACAAGCGTTTTCGGGTTATGACGGCGGTAAGCGGCTCCTATAAGCTTGCTAGCGGAAGCGAACAGCGGTCTCAGGGGCAGTGGTACACGGCCGTGCCGCCGCTCATAAGGAATAATCTGGGTTTAAGCCCCGCCGATTATTTCGGCAGGGCATTGGTCGCCGGAATAGCCGATACCAATATAAAGATAGGTATTATCGCCGTAGCCGTAGCCGGATCGGCTATAGAGGGCCTTGAAAAGGGGAGCGGCGCGAATACCTATTTCAACACCCAGCAGCAGTATATGAAAGACATAGCCGCTCTGTACGGCGGCAATCCTTACGACCGTCTTGTAACGTTGGCGAAAGAGGCGCAAAAAGTCGGCGTTATTAAGGGCATTATAATGCACCAGGGAGAATCCGGCGCGGCGAGCGGCAATTGGGCGCAAAAGGTAAAGGGTATATACGATAACTTGTTGATTGATTTGGGGCTTCCGGCCAATTCAATACCGTTCTTGGCCGGCCAGGCTTACGGTAACAATAACTCCAACATAGCCGGTTTAACGAATACTATGACCGCCAAACTGCCAAGCGGCGCCAATGTAGCCCACATAATCTCATCCAGCGGATGCCCTTCCGGCGGCGACAATCTGCACTTCAGCTACGAGGGATACAAAACTCTCGGAGAGCGTTACGGCCAAAAGATGCTGGAACTGAACTACAGCAAATCCACATCAATAAAGCCTGTAACATCCAGGCCGGATTAAAGTAAAAAAAAGGTCTTTAAAATCAAATTCATTTTAAGACGAAGCCTTCGGCTTCATAGATAAATGCGGGGCTAAACCCCGCATTTTCAGTCAAAATCAACGTCAAAATCTTTTGACTTTATCTTTTGACTGAAGTTCGGGGGTTTAGCCCCCGAACTATCTATGGAAGGCGTAGCCTTCCGTCTAAAAAAGAATTTTATTTTTATTATTTTTATCTTTTATTTAGTAATTTGAACCAACTTAGCGTTAAGCGACCCGATTTTTGCCTTCGATGTAAGCATTACCGGATAACGATTTTCATCGTCCGTGACCCACACCGTCATCTTGTCTCTTTTTGTAAACACGCGCCCTTCCCCGACCAACGCGATTTCGATCTTTACGCAGTTGTAGCTCTTACCGCCGACCTGCACGGTTTCGCGGTTTTCGTGTACCTTGAACTTAAGCGGTTGCGTTTTGGGCTTTGAGAATAGGAACGCTTCGAAAGTGTCGCCTGGTTTTAAGGGCATTGAACGGGCGTAGCACATTACGGATACGTAGTCGTGGGTGAACTTTTCGGTGTCGAATATTTGCACATTGTTTCCTTTTACGAAGAAGAGTTTGCCGACGATGTTGTCGTAGACCATGTAGTTGTCGGCTTTGTACTTTTTGCCTTCGCGGGCGTGCTGTTCGAAGAAGACGGGGTATAGGCCGTCGGCGTCGATCCATGATATATCGTGGTTGCGCACCTTGTAGATTGCGCTTACTCTGTTGCCGGTTAGGGCCTTGGCGCTTACGCGGAGGAGTCCGCGGCTGCGTATGTGCGCGGCGGAGAGGATTAGGTATCCGGCTTTAAAGACGCTCCATCCGACTTCAAAGACCAGAGTTTCGCCGTTTAGAAAGGGGCAGGGTTCAACGGTGCGCAGGCCGATTTGTTTCGACGGCGCTCCTGCGTGCGCCTTTCTTGCGGAGTCTATAAATGCTTGGGAGAAAGGGAAGGCGTCAAGTTCCTTTGCGGCCTCCTGCCATTTGAAGTCCTCATCGTCATTGCTTGCGGCGTAGGCGGTTGCGGTAAAGAAGAATGCTATGATCAGGATTGACGCGGCGGTCGGTACGGATAGGTATCTTTGTTTGCTCATACGCGCCCCGAAAGATAAGTTTCCGCACCGTTGCGGAAGCGGCGAATAAAACGGTCTACTCAGTTTCCGTGAACTGCTTTTGCGTCTGCTTGATGTTGGGCAATACTTCAAAGAATATGTCAACCAGTTCAGGATCAAACTTGGTTCCGGACATCTTCTTCATTTCGTCAAGGGTCTCTTTTTCGCCCCACGGTTCTTTGTACACCCGTCTCGAGCAGAGCGCGTCGTAGACGTCGGCGATTGCCACGATTCTCCCGGCCAGCGGGATTTCCTCGCCCTTCTTGCCTATGGGTTTGCCGTTTTCGTCGACCTTTAGGGATTTGTTTGTGACGGGGTCTACCCAACCCGGGTAGCCCGTGCCGTCCCAGTTTTCGTGGTGCGTGAAGGCTATTTCGCCGACCACGATGTCGGTGGGGGAGTGCGGGTCGTCGAACAGGGCCGCGCCGTAGAGCGTGTGCCCCTGCATTACCGCGAACTCTTCTATGGTCAGGCGCGCCGGTTTTTTTAGTATGGTGTCGGAGATGGCGACCTTGCCGACGTCGTGGAGCATGGCGCCTATCCGCAGTATGTCGCGGAAGCGTTCGCGTTCGGTGGCGGGTATCTGGTGCTTTGACGCCCAGCGGTCGTATATGTCGAGGGCGTAGCCGGCGACGCGGTTTACGTGGGCGCCGGTCTCCCTTGGGTCGCGCAGTTCGGACATCTTCATCATCCGCATGATCATGTCCCGGTTCTCAATGGCGCGCTGCAGGGCTATGGTGGCGTTTGTGGCGAAGTGCATGATCAAAAACTCGTCTTCGGCGGAGAACGGCACGACGCGCCGCTCGTCGTCCATCGCGTTGAGCACCTGTATGACGCCGAGGAGCAACCCGTCGGCGGAGATCAGCGGGAAGGTGAGCGAGGAGGTCGTTTTGTAGCCGGTCTGCTGATCTATGGTGTGGTTGAAGGAGTACGACGCCTCTTTGGGGATATTGTACATATCGGGGACATTTATGATGTCCCGAGTGAGGGCGCAGTAACCGGCGAGCGATTTTTCGTTTATCGGTATGGCTATAGGGTTCGCGAATATCGAGTAGTTGACCTTATGCCCGTGCGGAACAGACTTCAGGAGGGTATCGTTTTGCGCGTATTTCATGAGGAGCACGTCCGCCTGCTGCTCTTCGTTGTGGGATCTTTGCTTCACATATATGGTGCCCGCGTCGGCCCTGACCACGCGGCGCGCCTCGCGGAGGATGCGCTCCAAAAGGAGATCAAGGTCCTGGATCTTGTTGAACTCGGTATTCAAGCCGAGAATCGACTTGTAATCGGTCGTTGTGTCCGCCATTTACCCTCCGGCCCGTGGAATACGGCGCCTGACATCGTGTTATACGGCATAATACAATGTAGACTAATATAATTTATTCCAACTATGAATACCAATAATTTTTTTTTATTTTTTAAGCGGAATCAATTATATTATCAAAATACCGATTAGATGTTACTTTGTTTTGGGCACACTTGGATTGCTTCGCTTCGCTCGCAATGACGGTCATTGGTTTCGCCTAGATAACCAGGTTGCGAGGAGCGAAGCGACGAAGCCGATCCGGAAAAGTTATCAAAGAGAGCAAGACGCCATGATCCGTTTGACCGATATGTTTAATCAGGTAAAGCGAGCGTTAACGCTGCTGACCGTAGCCGCCGCTGTCGCCGGCGCCCACGCCTACCTACTGATCCCCATGGACGGCGCCCAGACCGACCACCTGAAGGCCTACGGCGTCGTCTACAAGATGGTCTCCGACGGCACCCGCGTACACTGGCTTCTAAACTATCGGGGCGGGTCGTTTGTCGCCGAGAATGACGACAAGTTCTTGGTCGCCGCCCGGGCGGCCGGCGTGGAGGCCAGAAAGATCACGAACAGCGAGTGGGCCTCCATACTCGACGTTATAGACGGCAACAACATGGAGAAGGTTGCGCTCGAAAAGTCGCCGAAGATCGCCGTCTACACGCCCTCCGGAAAGCGCCCCTGGGACGACGCCGTCACGCTGGCGCTCACCTACGCGGAGATTCCGTTCGATAAGGTCTACGACGGCGAAGTGTTAGGCGGTAAGCTAAAGGAGTACGACTGGCTCCACCTCCACCACGAGGACTTCACCGGCCAGTACAGCAAGTTTCACGCCAGTTTCGCCCACGCCGCGTGGTACCAGAAGCAGCGTTTGGAACTCGAATCTCTCGCCAATCGGCTCGGCTTCAAAAAAGTGAGCGATTGCAAGAAGGCGGTGGCGCTCACGATCCGCAAGTACGTTGAGGGCGGCGGCTTCCTCTTCGCTATGTGCAGCGCGACCAATACGCTCGAAATCGCTCTCGCGGCGTTGGGCACCGATATCGTCGACCAGGTCTACGACGGCGACGGCATTGACCCTGACTACAAGAAAAAGCTCAACTTCGCCAACTGCATGGCCTTTGAAAACTTTACTATCTACACCGATCCGTATTACTCCTCATTCTGCAACATAGACGTGAACCAGGTGAACACGCCGAACCGCAGACCGGCGCTGGACTTTGCGCTCTTCGACTTCAGCGCTAAACTCGATCCCGTCCCCACAATGCTCAACCAGAACCACACCGACGCGGTGAAGGGCTACCACGGCCTGCTGACCACCTTCAACCGCGACGTAATTAAGAAGAGCGTGGTGATTTTGGGCGAGACGCCGGGAACAAAGATGGTGAACTACATCCACGGTATCGTGGGGCAGGGGCAGTTCACCTACCTCGGCGGGCACGACCCGGAGGACTATACCCACGCCGTAGGCGACAAGCCGACGATGCTCGAACTGCACAAAAACTCACCGGGGTACAGGCTCATCCTAAACAACGTGCTCTTCCCGGCGGCTGAGAAGAAAGAGAAAAAGACCTGATGCGCAACCGCAGAGAGGTGTACGCGTGGTGCCTCTACGACTGGGCGAACTCGGCTTTCGTCCTCACCGTGGTCTCCGGTTTCTTTCCGTTGTTTTTCAAAGGCTTTTATTGCGGCGCCGGGACGAGCGTTGTGGAGACCACGGCGCGTTTGGGCGTTGGGAACACCGTGGCGGGGATCGCCATAGCCCTGCTGTCCCTGATATTGGGCGCGGTCGCCGACGCCGGGGCGGGGAAGAAGCGCTTTTTGCTCTCCTTCGCGGCAATCGGGGTGGCAAGCGCCGCCCTGCTTTTCTTTGTGGGATACGGCGCGTGGATGCCGGCGCTTATCCTATTCATACTCGGCAACATCGGCTTCTCATGCTCAAACCTCTTCTACGACTCCCTCCTGCTCGACGTGGCGGACGGCGATAACATGGACTTCGTATCGAGCATGGGCTTCGCTTTCGGCTACATCGGCGGGGTCATACTTTTCGCCGTTAACGTGTGGATGATGATCAGACCGGAGGCGTTCGGGCTTGGCGGATGGTTCGACGCCGTGAGGATCTCATTCCTCTTGGTGGCGGTATGGTGGGCGGTTTTCTCAATCCCGCTTCTCCTCTTCGTCAAGGAAAAGAACCGTAAAACGCCCGTACGCAAAAAATTCTTTACCGCCGCCGCTGACGCGGTGGGCGCTGTAAAAAAGACGTTCTTGGCGATAATCAGAAGAAAGGAGCTGCTGCTCTTTTTGATCGCGTATTGGCTATATTACGACGGCATAAACACATTCATACGCATGGCGGTAGATTTCGGCCTATCGATAGGTTTCGGCCCGGAATCGCTGATGACCGCGCTCATTGTAACGCAGGTGACGGCCTTTCCGGCGTCGCTGCTTTTCGGATACCTCTCCACTAAAGTAGGGGCTGTCCGGATGATCTTTGCGGGTGTTCTTATCTACCTTCTGATAAGCGTCGCCGGATCGCTATTTATGCGTACCGAGGCGCACTTCATCGCTTTGGCGGCGCTTGTAGGTTTGGCCCAGGGCGGCATACAGGCGCTGAGCCGTTCGTATTTCGGAAAGCTGATTCCGCCGGAAGAGTCAACGGAGTACTTCGGTTTCTACAACGTGGTAAGCCGCTTCGCGGTGGCCGGCCCCGCCGTGGTCGGAGCGGCGGCTATGGCGGCAAAGAGCGCCGGGGTTGGGGAGACCGTTGCGTCGAGGGTCGGAATGTCGGCCGTTGGCCTGTTTTTCACGGCGGGGTTGATTGTGCTGTGGCTGAGTCAAAATAAGCGTGGAATCGTATAGGTTTTAGGTAACGATAAAGTCAAATTCAAAGGCTTTAGGCAAATGGGCGAGCGCCGCAAACTTGGCGATATGGAGACGAACTTTCACGTCAGGAGTTTTGACGCGCATATTCCCCTAGAGGAGTACGCGGCGCTCAAGAAGAACCCCATTTACATCATTTTGGACAACCTGCGCAGCGCTTTCAACGTGGGATCGATCTTTAGGCTGTGCGACGCGATGCGCGTTTCCGGGTTGTTTCTATGCGGGTACACCGCGTCGCCGCCGCATGTTAAGCTGGATAAAACCTCCTTGGGTACTATAGATTATGTCCCGTGGAAGAAGTTTGCGTCTACCTTGGACGCCGTGGCGTACCTAAGGGAGCGGGGGATAGCCGTCTGGGCGGCGGAGACGGTCTGCGGGGCGGTTCCGTACAATACCGCGGCGTATCCGTCGCCGATTGGCTTTGTTTTCGGCAACGAGGCGCTTGGGGTGAGCCGGGAGGTGCTTGTGGAGTGCGACGGGATGGTGGAGATACCGCTCTACGGCTTCAAAAATTCGATCAACGTGGCCGCCTCCTGCGCGGTGGTCGGCTTTGCGGCACTGGGCAGCTGGGGGCTGGATGAGGCCCCGTAGGGGTATTTTAGAAAAAAAATATCTACTTATTGACACCCCCGTTAATGCGTATATTATATTTGTTATACGGATATATGTATGGAAATCCGCTAGCAACCCCTTAGGATTTTAAGGAAATGAGCCAAAATACTCCGACAGAGCGCAAAACCATCTTTTTGGTGGACGACAACGTGACCAATCTGACGCTCGGCAAGAACGCCTTGGCCGAACGCTACAACGTTTTTACCTTGAATTCAGGGGTGCGGCTGCTCAAGATGCTCGAGAAGAACCAGCCCGACATCATCCTGCTCGACGTCGAGATGCCGGAGATGGACGGGTACGAGGTGATCAAGATACTCAAGGGCAAGAAGGAGACCGAGCACATACCCGTTATTTTCCTGACGGCCAAGACCGACGGCACGAGCGAGCTTAGGGGGCTGTCGCTGGGCGCTATCGACTACATAACGAAGCCGTTCACGCCGCCGCTTTTGGTGAAACGGATTGAGGTGCACCTGCTCGTCGAATCGCAGAAAAGGGAACTCGTCGACTACAATAGAAATTTGCAAAAGATGGTTGAGGATAAGACGAAGATGGTGGTCGAGCTGAAGAACGCCATATTGAAGACTATGGCGGAGCTTGTGGAGTGCCGCGACGACATCACTGGCGGACACATCGAGAGGACGCAGAGGTACCTCGGCGTGCTGATAGAGGCCATGCAGCGGTACAACGTCTACACCGACGAGATCGCGCCGTGGGACATAGGCCTCGTACTGCAATCGGCGCAGTTGCACGACGTGGGGAAGATATCCATAAGGGACAGCATATTGCAGAAACCCGGCAAACTGACGGACGAAGAGTTTGAGGAGATCAAGGCGCATACGACTTTCGGCGAAAAGATCATCGATAAAATACGCGAGAGCACTCCCGAACACGCCTTTTTGGAACAAGCGAAGATATTGGTGAGCGCGCACCACGAAAAGTGGGACGGGAGCGGCTACCCTAAGGGCCTCAAGGGGCGCGATATACCGCTTTTGGGCAGGCTGATGGCGATAGTGGACGTCTACGACGCGCTCGTGTCCGAGAGGCCGTACAAAAAGAAACTCTCCCACGAGGAAGCCGTGGAAATCATATCAAATGGCAGGGGATCGCACTTTGACCCGGAACTCGTCGATTTGTTTGTGAAGGTCGCTGACGAGTTCAAAACGGTCGGCGACAAATCTGTATGTATTTAAAGTTATTTTGAAAACGGTACCCGTCAACAATAAAAACGATCATAGAAGCGAGCGTGCAGGAACAAATGATAGTATTATCAATAAAAAACAGCTTGCTTCTCTTGAAGCGCACCTATAAGCAGCTTCTCTTCCTATGGATTGTCTTCATAGCGCTTATCTTGGTTTGTTGGTGGTTCATCTCCAGCGTTATGAGCGATCTTTTGAGCCGCCGCGCCAACGACTTGCTCACGAATTTGCAGTCGCAGGTTGCCGGAGACTTGCTTGAGTCGGAGGCGGCGCTGCGCGGCGCGTCGTTCAGTCTGGAGACAATGCTTCGCGGCGGCTACAAGGAGGCGGAAGTACGTGGGTACATAGCGGATTTTAACAACTATGCGCTCGCTAGCCTTAGGCGTCCGATGGGTGTTACTGGCATTTACGGCGTGTTCAGTATCTACGACAACGTCTTTATTGACGCCAAGGGGCAGTCGGTCAGGGACCCTATGCGTTTGGAACAACAGTGGTACGTCGCGGCCGTCGCCGCCAAGGGTAAGATCGTCGCCTCGTTGCCCTACCATGATACCTACGACAACGAGCGTAAAATAACTTTCTCCAGGCTTATCTTGGACAAAAAGGGAAAGCCGCTGGCCGTAATAGGGCTTGACCTGCTTCTAAGCGGCCTCAAAAGCTATATCGCCGATATGCGTACGTCCAACAACGGGTGCTACGGTCTTGTGGTTGACGGCAATTTCAATATAATTATAGGTACTGTAGACGAGATTTTCGGGCAGCCGCTGAGCGTACTCAAAACCCCGGATATATATAGGATGATGGCCGAACTGAATAAGGGGGCGAACCTTGCTGGATATAAAACACTGAATACCCGCAACGGTAACGAGTCTATAACTGTTTACTCCAGACGGCTTGATAACGGCTGGCATATAGGCATTGTGATGCCGGTTGAAACCTACTACGACGATATTTACGAAAAAGGCGGTTCCATTATTATCTTTGGAGTGCTTATCCTATTCACCATTTGCTTCGTCATCTTGCGCATAGCGGCGGATAAGTTGAAAGCGGACGAAAGGAGCGACCGCAAGAGCAATTTCTTGGCTAATATGAGCCACGAGATACGCACGCCCATGAACGCGATAATCGGCTTCGCTGAACTTGCGCTGCGCGAGGACATCCCGCCGGCAGCGTACGAACACGTGTTCACCATCAAACAGGCCGGGGCGAATCTGCTCTCAATCATCAACGACATCTTGGATTTCTCTAAGATAGAGAGCGGGAAGTTTGAGATCGTTCCCGGCGACTACCTCTTCTCTTCCCTCCTCAGCGATGTCGTCAGCTTAATCAAGATGCGGGCCACATACGCGAAACTGAGGTTTGTGGTAAATGTAGACAGCCGCATCCCCAACGCTCTATACGGCGACGAGGTGAGAGTGCGCCAAGTGCTGCTGAATCTGCTGAGCAACGCCGTAAAGTACACGGACAAGGGCTTCGTATCGCTCACTATCACCGCGCAATATCCCGAAAACGATGATCCGAGGGTTGATGCGGAAACGGATTTGGTCATATTGAAGATAGAGGTGGCGGACAGCGGCAAAGGTATAAAACGCGAGGATATTGATAAGCTTTTCAAGGATTTCGTTCAGGTTGACAAGGAGAAAAACAAAGGCGTGGAGGGTACCGGTCTCGGCCTTGCCATCATAAACAGCATATTGAAGGCTATGGGCGGGAAAGTTTCCGTGGCCTCAGAGTACGGAAAGGGCAGCACGTTTACCGTCACCCTGCCGCAGAAGTTCAGGAACGCCGGAGCGCACGCGGTCGTGATCGACAAAGACGGCAAAAACGTATTAGTCTACGAACGGCGGGACTTATACGCCAATTCCATTGTAAGCACCATAAAAAATCTCGGAGTAAACTGCTCTCCCGTAGACGGCGAGACCGTGCTAGACGAAAGGGTCGCGAGCGGTTCGTACAACTTCATATTTACGGCGTCGGCGCTCTACGACCGAACGAAAAATATCCTTCAAAAACATAAATCAAACGCCACGTTAGTGCTGCTGACCGAGTTCGGCGACGTCATAGCGGACAAGAACGTGACGATCCTATCCATGCCGGCCTACTCGGTGACGGTGGCCAATGTCCTAAACGGACACTCCGACAGCAGCCACTATGGCGCGAAAGCGGACAGCTTCACACGTTTCATTGCGCCCGACGCGAAAGTACTCGTGGTTGACGACACTAGCACAAACCTGCGTGTGGCCGAGGGATTGCTCGCGCCATACAAAATGCGCGTAGACATTTGCAGAAGCGGCCCCGACGCCATAGAGGCCGTGCAGGCGGAGCGCTACGATCTGGTCTTCATGGACCACATGATGCCGGGAATGGACGGCTTAGAGGCGACAAAGCGCATAAGGGCTGTTCGCGACAGCGGCGACTACTACAGAAAACTGCCGATCATCGCCCTCACCGCTAACGCCGTAGCCGGCGCCCGCGAAATGTTCCTAAGCGAGGGACTAAACGACTTTATATCAAAACCCATAGACGTCGCAAAACTGAAAGCGGTACTAGATAAATGGATACCCCAAGAGTTGCGCAAATCGCCGGCCGAGGTGATCGCAACCGGAGAAAGCGGCGACGACGACATAGACGTGCGGAAAATCAAGATAGACGGCGTAGACGTGGAAAAAGGATTGGCAATTTCCGGCGGCAAGGGAACGCACTATATCCGCACGATCACCATGTTCTACGAAGACGGTTTCGATAAGATCAAGGAGATACGAAACTGCATCGAAATCGGCGATATGCAGCTCTACACCACACACGTCCACGGCCTAAAAAGCGCGTCGGCAAGCATAGGCGCGGCATCGCTTTCCGAGGAGGCAAAGGCGCTTGAGGCGGCGTGGAAAGAGAACAATCGAGTATACATAGACGAACATAACGGGAAATTCTTGATGAATCTCGAAGCGTTGCTGCACAACATCGGCAAACTGCTGGACGACATCGAGGCAATGAAGAAAAAAGCGGGCGGCGGGCACATCGACACCGAAATGCTGAAAATCGAACTCACAAGACTGAAAACCGCAATGGAAAACTTCGACTCGGAAACAATCGACAGCGCGACAAACACACTAATAGAGTATGAACAAGCGGAACACTTCGGAGAACAAATCAAGAGCATCCTGCAAGACGTACTAATAGGGGAGTACGACGACGCCCTCAATCTTATTGATAAACTATTGGAGAAACTGGGGGTGGAGGTGAAGCTCAGGGAGGATTAAGAGATTTGACTTTTCAAGGGTCGGCCATGTATTTTATATCAGTAAGGAGGCAAAAAATGAAACAGTTACCCATAGGATTGCAAGAATTTGAGTATATACGCCGAAAAGACGCCTTGTATGTCGATAAGACAGATATGATTTACAAGATAGTGTCCGGAGCCTGCAAACAGTTTTTTCTATCCCGTCCTAGGCGTTTCGGTAAGACTCTTATGTGCTGGACGCTCGACGCGCTCTTCAGCGGTAAACGCGAGCTGTTTGAGGGATTGGCCATCTCCAAGACCGATTGGGAGTGGGAGAGCTATCCGGTCGTCCACTTGGATATGAGCGTGGTGGATACGGCCCACGGCATAGACGGCGTGGACGAATCGCTCCGGCAGACCACGAAAGAACTCGCGCGTAAAGTTGGTATAGATGTCAGCGATATTACACTCGCCAGCGGGATGTTGAGCAGGGTAATTGTCGGCCTTTCAGAAAAACACGGCAAACCTGCGGCTGTGATCATCGATGAGTACGACAAGCCTTTTTTAGACTTTTACACCAAACCCCAAACGGCGCAGGACGTGCGCGATATTATGAGGAGTTATTACACCCAGTTGAAAGCGAACGAACCGAGTATGCAATTTTTGTTTATGACCGGTATTTCAAAGTTCACAAAAATGGGCGTCTTCTCTACACTCAACAATTTGAACGATATTTCGCTTGATAAAGAATTCGGCACGCTGTTCGGGTACACCGAGGAAGAACTCGTAGATTACTTCCGCGAGCACCTTGAGGCCGGGGCCAAGGAGTTAAAATGCCCGGTTGACGAGTTGATTGAGAGGATGAGGCGATACTATAACGGTTTTTGTTTCGATGGTGTGACCAGAGTATATTGCCCGTTTTCGGTGCTTAATTTCTTTAAGGACTACGAGTTTCTGAATCATTGGATGAACAGCGCAAGCCCCAAGATAATCGCCGACTACATGAAAGACCGGAATCTGACGGTAGAGCAGTTCAGGTGGATGCAGGTCTCAAAAGACTTCGCGAAGACCCCAGGAGAGATGGAGACCGCGCCGCCGGAAAGTTTTCTGTACCAGTCCGGATACCTGACGCTCAGGGAGGGGGAGTCCGACGATTTCTCGCTGGACTACCCCAATATTGAGGTGCTTGAATCCATGTCGCAGTTGGTAACGAAGAATATCATCCAAAGCGGTGGCACCGGCGACTATTTTGTTGACTTTCGTTCCCCGATTTTGGACGCGGTGAGGGACGGCGACGCCGACCTCTTTATCGAAACGATAAACCGCCTTTTGTCGAGCGTACCATACGACGACTACGCTAAGGCGGCGCGAGCGTCTATAAGACATTCAGGCGTTTACGCTGGAGAGTGGCTCTACCGCTCGACCATCCTTGCCTTCCTGCGCGGTTGCGGCGTATTGGTCATAGGCGAGATGCACACAAGCAAAGGACGCTCCGACCTGCTGGTCTGCCACCGCGGCACGGCGTGGGTGATCGAAATTAAAGTAGCCTATAATGACGATGGAAAGGCATTGGCAAAAGAGGCGCTGGAACAGATAAAAGCCAAGCAATACGCCGACCCGTTCAGTACAGCCAAGAAGGTGGGGATTGCCATAGACGACAAGGCGCGGCAGATCAAGGATTGGGTCGCGGGGTAGCTTCGGCCTCGTCGGCTTCGACAACGCTCAGCCGCCGAGTTACCGGGCATTTCGTGTGGACGGAGAGGAACCGGGGGTTGAGCGAAGTCGAAGCCGATATTTTTTATTTTTACATTGACTTATTTACTTGAATATTTTATATTATATAGGTAATGATGCCATACACCATACATTAAAACCTGTGAACACGAGGGGGGACACCATGATGTTTGCGATATTGATTTTACTCGTTGCGGCGTTGCTGTTGATTCTGTCAACAAAATGTTTTCGGTTTGGTATAGGCGCTTGCCGGAGATTGGCACGTCATTTGCTACCCCCCCCCCCCCCC
>Ga0268262_10000752_pt1 | contig 42050 bp, 35 predicted proteins | sample TergutNc150P3_FD_190354 | JGI IMG/M metagenome (GOLD analysis project Ga0268262, IMG submission 190354) | Nasutitermes corniger P3 segment gut microbial community from laboratory colony in Florida, USA - Nc150 P3 (SPAdes) (version 2) | ecosystem: Host-associated > Arthropoda: Insects >...
GCCGCTTGTAAACCTGCCGCTATAACGGTGCTGCCGCCGCCTGGAGCCGATTTCGATAAGCAGCGGGTAAGAAGCGACCGGAAGCCGCCAGCCCTGATCATCGCTTAGATGCCAGTGGAAAATGTTGATGTGCTGGAGTGAAAGCGCATCCAAAATTTTCTTGATAAATTCAACCGAATAAAAATAACGGGAACAGTCCAGCATAAAGCCGCGCCAGGGGAAACGGGGCCGGTCTTCGATTTTACCGCAGGGCAAAGAAAGGCGGCCTTCACTGAAACCTGAGAGAACCAATTGGCGCAGAACCTGAAGGCCCCGGTACGCGCCTGGCTCTGCTACGGCACTAAGGGTGATCCCTTTAGCGTGAATTTCTAAGCGATAGGATTCTATCGCACTATAAGACTCTTTGCTGAGGATAGAATTTTCAGTTGATGGGCTGTCTATTTGTTCAAGGCGAATTGAGCCCTTATCCGCGAAAGCCGCATCGCCCCAGGTCTGACGGAGCTGTTCAATGAATATCTGCTCTTCGCTCTGAAAGGCCTCTCCCTTTTCTATGCGGGGCAGTCCGTGGCAGTTGAATGATCCATCCAGGTATTGTACTGAAACAGGCTGTGGTATAATAGAATAATTTTTCATTGTAACTTTAGTATAAAGTAAAATTATCAAAGGAGCAAACCATGTGGGCTGTTTACGCGCTTTTTTCCGCGCTCTTCGCGGCGCTGACCTCAATTCTTGGTAAAATTGGCGTGGAAAACGTAAACTCAAATCTGGCCACCGCAATCCGCACTGTGGTAGTGCTGGTTTTGGCCTGGGCGATTGTGTTTGCTACACGGGTGCATGGCGCTATAACGGAAATCAGCCGGCGAAGTTTGCTCTTCCTGGTTCTTTCGGGCATTGCCACGGGACTTTCATGGCTCTGCTATTACCGGGCCCTCCAGATGGGGCCGGCCTCGCGGGTAATTCCCATTGATAAGTCAAGCGTGGTATTTGGAATGATCCTTGCTTTTATTGTTCTAAGAGAGACTCTTACGGTTAAAGCGATAATAGGCGGTTCGCTTATTGCAATCGGGACTTTTGTTTTGATTTTTTAGGGGGTCTAACATATAGTCGAAAAATAACGGCGAAAGAACGTGTGAACCATAATCATGATCCTCAAACGATACCTTTTCCATAAGCTTCTTTAATACAAGATTATTCATCCTCTTGTGATAAACTGTTTTATTAAAATTGTAGTCCTACAATTAACCCTGCCATGTCTAATGCTGGGTTAGTCGCTTCAGCTTGACCGTTTGAAGTATGTGAAAATATTCGTAAAGTTGCGTAACTTTTTAATGCTTCATTTATTTGGGATTGTATTCCAAACCCAACATGTGTTCCAATATTAACATGTGTTCCCATATCCGGATAGGGCTTTGTATATATCACAAAAGTTATTGGAACTGCTTCAAAATATAAAGCCGTTTTTATCTTAGGAATAGGCAAAAAATACAGCCTCATCCCCCAATTTAGTTCAAATCCGGGAATAAGTCTATTGTCAGTTTGTCTAATATGTCCAAAATTATCTGTTGTTTCTTTGTTTATCTGATCACGCACAAACAAAACGTCTATGCCAATACAAAAATCAAATAAATGCCATGTAGGAGTAATATTTACTAAATTTAGTACAGCGTCATAACCAGCCTGTAGAACATTTGCTTTTTCATCACCAAATGAATCATAAAGCCCTAAATAAATCCTTTGGTCAAAGTGCTTTTTAAACCAATTTTCATCTGGAGTTTGGCTTTCCTGAGCAATTAAATTCGATGATGCTAAGAAAAGTAATACAATAATACTTATAAAATTTTTATTCATCATTTCTTCCAACCATGTTTGGGACACATTTCGCATAATGTGGCAGAATGAAGGCCGAGGTGGTTCTGCGCCGATATGTAAACAGTCCTGCTATATGCCGTTTTGCCGCTAATGCATTATGCCATTACATAACCCATTATGCTCATTAAACTTATCAATACCATAAATACTATTGATAGTATTGTTGTGATTTTTTTTTGGGCATATTTTATTGAAATACTTAATATTCCAATAAATAGCAATACATATACTATTGCTTCTGGATAACCTAAAATTTGATACATATATGGTATTTTTGTGTAAATGTATCCATCAAATGATCCCATCGTTGGACCAATGGTTGATAATAATGATAGCCCAAGAATTATTAGACCTAATTTCAACAAACCTTTTTTTTCTTCAAAAAATGGTTTCCGTAAAGGCAATAAAATCAATGCCAATATTATTCCACGAAATATCTGCAAAAAAGGCCCTAATGCAACGATAGGCGTATCAACAGGAAGCATAATTAATGATATTGTTTCTGTGGAATATAATTCCCTATAGTTTATCACCACAGTTGCAAATATTCCTGCAATAAAATATGCAATTGTATGAGCATATATAATTTGCCAAAAATACTGTACCAAATTAGTTTTCTTTTCCATTATTTTACCTTCCTGATTCTAGATGAAATTACTAATAAAATTATAAACTATTATTCTTGAAAATGTCAAGGCAAATGTGCCGAAATGAGGCGTGGGAGCCTTTAGGCGACATACCCATAAAATTATACATTACCTTTTTGTAAATCTACTAATAATCTAATTCCCATAACAGTTGCAGGTATGCGGTAGTTAGGAGGTAAATTGGAAAGAATTACTACTGCAATTTTGTTTTCCTTATCAAAGCCAATATAACTGTTATAATGGCCAGTTCCTCCATTATGCCAAATTATACCATTATGTTTATCTATTATCCATGCTGCCCCTATTGAGTCAATGTGGATATTCATTTTTTTATATTGAGCGGAGCTTGCATTTACTTCAGCGAGCATTTCATGTGTGCCTGAAATGTTAGTATTTGTTCCATCCATTTGAATTTGTGCATATTTTAACATATCTTCAATTGTGGAAGATAACGCACCAGCAGGAATGTAGGAATCGTTTTCTGCCCAATCCCAATATTTCTCCAAGTCTCCCGAACTGTTAGATACTTTTGTCTTATTTAAACCTAACTCATCTTTAATAAACTCATTCATTAGTGCTGTATATTCATCCTTGTAGATTTCAGAGATTACCGCTCCAATAACGGCGATACCGAAATTTGAATAATTGAAGCTGTAATCCTTATCTTTCAGGTTTGTCCTTTTTATACATTCAATAAGCTCATTTTTCGAAATACCATAAAAACTGTTTTTACCATGTAATGTATTTGAAATGGTTTGCTTGTTAAGGTAATAACTTTTGTACCCTGAGGTATGGGTGATTAAGCGCCTTATTGTCGGATAATAGTCCCTTTGTGGTAGATCAAGGTATTTATTTATGCTATCGTCCAGCTCAATTTTTCCTTCATTAACCGCTTTAAACAGTAAAGACGCAGTGAAAGTTTTTGTTACAGAACCAATCTCATAAATATGTTCACTATATGGAAGTGCTGTTCCGTTTTCACCGTATAAGAAACAGCTTGTTTTTCCATTTTGGATAATACCAACTGTGATTATAGATTTTTTATTGTTTTTAGTTGTATATGCAAGCATATTATCAAACGTCATTTTTGGTATTTGATTAATACCATATGCAGTAACTGCAAATAAACTGCCAATCACAAGTAAAATAACAATTATTAAAGTGTATAAAATCACCACTTTTTTTCCTTTTTCTAATTTCATAAATTGTTTAATTCCTTAAAATGTGTACTGTCATATCATTATGCATATTATATATGATTACTTAAAATAATGCTACCACAAGAATATTTTTTATTTCACTAAATACAAAATTTTTACAAGCCTTATTTACTCTATATATTTCATCTATTGTTGAGGCCAAATAACATATTTTATAATTTTAGAATCATATCCTGTGTTATTATTTTAAACCCCTTTTTCTCATATAATTTTATTGCATTTTCATTAAATCTATATACATTTAATACAATATCATTATAATTTCCATTTTTTGCATATTCTATAATATAGTTTAATAATTTTTCTCCATATCCATTATTTCGATTCTTTTCATCAATTACAATATTGTCTATAACAATGTATTTCCTTTTTTTATGAAACGGAAGATGTCCTTTTGTTTCCTCATACGCATATAAAAAGCCGATTATTTCCTTTTCTTCTTCTAAAACTATGAAAATATTTTCGTTTAATAATGATTCGATATATTCTTTAGTCCGACAACCTTCATCTGTTTTTTCATAAATATAAGGTTCATTATTGTAATGAAAATAATCGCTTTGCCAATATAATTTATTTATTCTGTCATAATCTCCAATATTAGCCTTTCTGATAATTAAATCCATTTTATACCTCCAATATTATTATACTTTGGGCATTCTATAATTTCTTTAATACCATTCCCTTACTTAATGGTATTTTTAATTTGTTATATTCTTCAAATCCATATTTTTTAATAGAGTCTATTATTCCATTAAAGTCCTTCTTTGACACAATACCAGGTTCTACAACCATTATTAGTCCATTGTTCTTTATTAATGGTAACACTTCATTAAACAGGTTTTCTTTATTTGGAACTTCATGCACCATATAAAACATTAGAACAAAATCCACATTTTCTTTTATGTTTATACTTTCTTGTGTACATTTATGTAACACAATAGTTTTTTCAACAGGTTTCCCCTTTATTTTTTGCCTTATTATATCTAACATTCCTTCCTGCATATCTACCGAGATTACTTTTCCCGATCCTTCCAATAATTTTGCTATTTCAATTGAAAAAACACCAGGGCCACAACCTATATCAAGTGCAGTAATGTTTTTTGTAATATAAGGTTTTAATATTTTATTAGGATTATGAAAAAATTTCCTGATTTTACTATCTAGTAAACCAGCAACTCTTAATGGACAAACCATTCCACTTTTTGTACTCATAGTTATTTTTAACACATAAATTATTTTCTGTCAATCATTTGGTCGAAAATTTATTTACGCAATGCTCACATTACGCACAACGCTCCGGCTGTATGCGATGGGCAGGCGTACACCATTATTTTATTCTATTTATTTCTTCTTCTATCCATTTGTATATACTTTTTACTTCTTTTTCATAGTCTTCTTTTATTTCAAAATACTTTGTACCATTTTTTTTACATTTTTCTTTATTATTTTTATTTTCCAATATATATCTTTCCATTTCCATATATTCAATTATATCTTCTAAATTATTGCCTCTATTTTCAATAATGTTTCTGTTTCCAATTATTTTGTTCATTAAGTTTTTTCTAATATACTGTTCTGAAAAAATAATATGTAGAAATATTGTTTTACTTAAATAATCATTATCCAGTTCATTTATATTTTCTGGAAAATAACAGCCTTCAATAATTAAATTTTGATCATTTTCAATATTCGTCATAATAATTCCTTTAATTATAGGCCATAATCTTTCTGTTATTACTTTGTCTTTTGATTCGGGTGTAAATCCACAATCAAAACCGCTTCTATATAGTCCCATTTTTAAATGATCTATTGATAGATAGGGCATTTTATATATTTCAAGCAATTTTTGTGACAATAATGTTTTACCAACACAGCTAGCGCCAGCTATTAATATTACCATAATTATCTAATAATTTCCTTTTTATTTTATTTTAAACCTTTAACACAAAAAAGTATACCTTCATTAAAATTCGGATAGGCATGCTTATACTTTTTTAACCTCCCGCCGCCCTTCTAATACTGTCCCGCATTTCAATTGCCGCCGTTCTGGCCGCCTGGGCCGCAATTACGTTATCAACATCCCTGCCGTTTGCCTCACGCAAGCTTTGCCATGCTTTGAGTATTGAGCGCGAAGCGTTTACCACACCGCCGTTGCCTTCTCTTAAAAGCAGTGCAGCGTCGGAGGCGGCACCTCCTTGTGCCCCGTAACCTGGAATCAGGAAAAAGAGATTTGGATACCCGGCGCGGATGGCCGCCGCTTCTTTGCGTTCTTCTTCGGATTGGGGATCCGCGCCAACAACTGCGCCGAATGCGCCGTAACCGTGAGCGCCAAGGCGGGAAACGGCAAGCCTGGAAAGCTTGTTTCCAACCATGTCGAAAAGCCGCTGGGGGGAGGGGCTGCCCTCATTTATAATTAGACATTCAAAATCGTGCCTGCCCTTGTTACTTGTACGCATAAGCACAAAAGCGCCCTTGCCTTTTTTATCCGCCCACTGAAGCCAGGGCTCAATGGAGTCCATGCCAAGGAAGGGGTTAAGCGTAACAAAGTCCGCTTCAAAATCGCCCTCGAAATGGGCCCTGGCGTAACGGCTTGCAGTGTCGGCTATGTCACTACGCTTGATGTCGGCAATTGCCAGAGCGCCTCGCTGGCGAAGGTATTTTAAGGTCCGCGAATATGTTTCCAGGCCCGCAAGCCCCAGTTCTTCGTAATAGGCAATTTGCAGCTTGTAACAGGCAGCGATGTCGATAGTTGCGTCAATGATGACCTTGTTGTACGCAAGCACCATTTCGGCAGCTGAAGAGCGGCGCTCCTTTTCGGGAACATATTCCGGCGCTGTGTCCAGCCCGACGCAGACATGGCCCCTTTCCGCTACCGCCTCGAAAAGTTTGTCTATGTTTAAAGGTGTATTCATAGGCTTATAGTATCAAAAAATGTCGACCTTGACATTGTTTTTTTTGTGTCAATTATATATATATGAAAAAGAGGTACAAAATGAATAGAAAAACTTTACTTGTTTCTTTGCTTATGGCTATCCTGATTGTTTCCGGATTGACTTCCTGTGCTACAAGCAAGGGGCTTGATGCCCACAATTCAAGAAATAGCCTTGATTGGGCAGGTGTTTATGCCGGTACAATCCCTGCGGCCGACGGAGTGGGCATTGATGTCCGATTGAGGCTCAATTCGGACGAGAGTTTTATGCTATGGTATGATTACCTGGACAGGCCTAATGGCCAGTATAACTGGACAGGCTCATTTAAGTGGGATAATAAAGGAAATACTGTTATTTTGAACCTGAATGAAAAAGAAGTGCCGCCTTATTATAAAGTAGTTGAAAACGCGCTTATTCAATTGGACATGAAAGGAAAGCAAATTAAAGGCAAACTGGCTGATGATTATGTGCTAAAGAAAGATCGCTAAGATTTATTTTAAGGTTCTGTTTAATTCTCAAAAACAATTCTCCCTCTGTGAATCGTCATAAGGATTTTTCCGTGTAATTGGCGGCTCACAAAGGGAGAGTTTTTTCCGCGGCTATAAAATTTTTCAGGCTCCACAATCCAGGCGGTTTCCGTATCCAGTATTACCAGATCAGCTGCGCAGTCAGAAAGAAGGAGGCCGCGTTTTGGGGAATTCCCAAAACCCAAAAGCCGGGCCGGATTTGCGCTTAGAAGGGATGAAAGGCGCTTAAAGTCGATACCAGCGCCGCGAACAAGCTCCGTGTACAGGGCGGCAAAAGCGGTTTCAAAGCCGGAAAAGCCAGGCGCTCCCGCTTCCTTGTCCGCCGCTGAGTGGGGCGCGTGATCGGTTGCTATTGCGTCCACGGTTCCGTCTTTTAGCGCCTGGATTAGAGCCTGCCTGTCTTCTTCGGAACGAAGCGGTGGATTAACCCTGCCCCAGGTTTTTGCCCCCAGCTTATTGGCGTCTTCTTCCGTAAGGCAAAGATGGTGGGGCATGGCTTCACAGGTGAGGGCAAAGCCACCCGCTTTGAATTCCTGCTTTGTCTCGCGAATCGTCTGTAGCGCTTCTTTTGTGGACACATGGGCAATGTGGATCCGGCAGCCGGCTTTTTTGCCCAGCTCAATTACCCTGCGGACAGCGTTATTTTCATCGCCCCCTAAATCACAGTGGCATGAAACGGGGATACCGATGCGCTTTGCCTCTTTCATTGCAGCAAGGAAAAGATCATCATTGTCAGGATCTTTTCCGTCTTCGGAAAGCATCAGGGGTGAGTATGAACTGCCTATAGCGGGAATAGCTGTGATTCCGGATAGTTCTTTACCTTCCATGTTTTTTGAGAGAGATATTACAGGAAAGAGATCGATTAGGCCGAGAGCGTCGGAGCGTTTTTTAAGCGCTGCCGCTTTTTCGATTGTATCTATGGCAGGCTTTGTGTTAGCCATGCAGACCACCGTACCAAAACCCCCGGCAGCAGCGGCCATGCAGGCGGATTCAATTAATTCAGAAGGGAGTGCCGCTTTTTCTGAAATGCCAGGGTCACGGAAATGCGCGTGGAGATCAACAAAAGCGGGCATAAGGACAGGAAGCTCGTCAGAGGGTGAAAGTATTCTGCCGTCGATAATCATCGCCGCGCTGTTGGTTTTTTCATCGGGCAGCGGATTCCCGGCGTATACATCGCCAATAATTCCGTCCTGAACAATTACGCTGCCCAATACGTCAGTTTCTTCATCAACGAGACGAAAGTTTTTTAGGATTATCTGCATGGCGACTCCAGAACTTAGGCTTTAAATAACTCCGCTGATCGGACGAAGATTTCTACAAGAGCAGGATCAAACTGGGTTCCGCTTCCTTTTGCAATAATTTCGACCGCCTTTTCGTGAGCGTAGGCTGGTTTATACGGGCGGGCTGAAACAAGCGCGTCGTAAACATCGGCAATCGCCATGACGCGCCCCAAAAGCGGAATCTCTTTTCCTTTAAGTCCAAGAGGGTAACCGGTGCCGTCCCACTTTTCGTGGTGGTATGCGGCAAAAATTTTTGCGTAGCGCAAAAAGTCATTTTCGTTTGCCAAGGTTTCTATTTTCTGGATTATCTGCTCCCCAAATATAACATGATTTTTCATATCGTCATACTCTTTTTTGTTCAATCTTCCGGGTTTTTTAAGGACATTGTCATTGATTGATATTTTCCCCACGTCATGGAGCTGGCAGGACTGAAGCAAGAGCTCTATATTCCAGTCTTTCGTTTCTTCACTGTAGGTGCTGTTTTCCATCATTGCTTCCACAAGGATTTTTATTCCTTTTTGGGTTCGCTCAATGTGGCCGCCTGTAATATCGTCACGACACTCAACCAATTCCGCTATGGTCTTTAGCATGGCGTTCTGCAGATTTATAATGCTTTCAGTTTTCTTTTCTACCATCCTCTGCAAATTGTCGTTAAAGTCTTGAAGCTCATCAGCCTGCTTTTCCAGTTTTTTCCGCTGGGCTTCCACAAGCAAATGGATCTCAATGCGCTTTAAGAGCAAAGGCGGCTGAAATGGCTTGGCTATGTAATCAACGGCCCCTAATGAAAGCCCGGCAAACTCGTCGTTCGATTCAGTCCTTGCGGTAAGAAAAATAACCGGAATATCCTGAGTTTCCGGTTTTGATTTTAAAATTCTTATTGCCTCGTAACCGTTTTTTTCAGGCATATCAACATCAAGAAGGATCATGGCAGGCGAATTACTTTCCAAAAGGCTGAAAAGTTTTTCAACGGAAGGAGCGGTCGCGACGGAGTATTTTTCTGACAACACATTTTTTCCAATCCGCAGATTTGCCGGATTGTCATCAACCATAATGATCAGAGCTTTTTCATTTTCCGTGGGCTTTTCGGAGGCTTCGTTGTTTCTCACGGTTCAACAATATTTTTCTATGCAGGCAATAAACGTCTGGGGATCAAACGGCTTGGTGACATAGTCCACCGCTCCAAGCGCGCGCCCCTTTTCTTCGTCCTGGGAATCGGTCATTCCTGTCAGAAAGATAACCGGGATATCTTTCGTTTCCTGGTCTAATTTTAAAATCTTGATGGCTTCGTATCCGTCCATTCCGGGCATATCAATATCCAATAGAATCAGAGCCGGATGGTTGTTTTCCAAAAGGCTGAAAAGCTTGGACGCAGACGGAGCGGTTGCTACGGTGTACTTTTCTGACAGTACATTTTTGCCAATCCGCAAATTAGCCGGATTGTCGTCCACAAGCATGATAAGCTTTTTATCGGTTTCCATGATTACTCCTTACTTGTTTGAACCAATAAGCTCGTTAATTGTTTTTATTGCGCTTTCCAACTCAGTCATCAATATTTGGTCAGAGATTTGTTCCAGGATTTCTTTTGTCGTTTGGTTAAGCGGCGCTTTATTTAACTCACGAAGAATCCGGTCAGCATCTACAACATTTTGTGATCCCAATGCCTCTGCCAGCTTGGTAAAGAGCGGAAGATATTCGGAGAAATTTCCTTTTGCGGACTGAGTTTTGTCGGCGTTTTTCTTGCCAAACACCTGGCCAAAGAACCCTTGTCCTCCTGAATTTGCCTTTTCCTGTCCGGCTTCCAGTGCGGAGCGGATGCTTTTAAGCAGTTCAGCCAGACGTTCCACAAAATCGGGCAAGTTGTCCAGGATAAAGGATAAATCCGCTTTATTTGCGGCGGCTTCAAGCCTGTCAGCTTTATCGGATATTTCCGCCGCCCCGATAGTTGATAAAACGCTTTTAAGGGCATGAATTTGGGTTATGAACGAAGCAAGGTATTTTTTCGGAAACTTACCGCTGCCCATGCTTTCGTAAAGAAACAATCTGAACTTTTGTATGCGCTCTTCACCATCTCTGCGGAACATGGACAGTACCTGACGGTAGCCTTCCGCTGTGCCGCCTGTCATTGCGATACCTTTTACGGTATCGATGCCATTAATGGGAGGAAACGAAACACCGGATACGGCATTCTTCGCCTGTACTGTGTCTTTGGGTAATTTTTCATTTTTTTTACCTGGAAGCCATCCCATAAACGCCTCACGCTTATTCATTTTATGGATAAAACTCTACTTTGGCAACTGCTTTATAATATAACGCTTTATTCAGATAAAATTCAGATGAAGTTCACATGCCGTTCACATTTACATCTTCCTGCGTTGTTCTATTACTAATGCAGGATATTTTCAGGCGGCGCGAAAAAAAATACCTTGTCACAAACGAACAGGGAACAGTTTTGCAAAGCCTCATAAACCGGTACTCGGCAATAGATCAACAGGGCGAATATGTTATAAAGGACTTGTATTACGATACGCCTAAGTGGGATATAATCTGTAGGTCTATAGAAAGACCATCATACAAGGAAAAACTGCGCTTACGGTCTTACGGCGAATACAACAGCGAATCCCAGGGTTTTGTGGAAATGAAGAGGAAGTATGACGGTATTGTATATAAACGCAGGATTTCTTTTCCTTTAAGTGAATTGAAAAACCGTAACGTTCGAGAAGTTGTGCCTATGGTTGATTCTCAAATTTCCCGCGAAATAAGCTATTTTCTGCGAATCAATCCGGTTTCGGAAAAAATCCGCATCGCCTATAAAAGAACCGCTTATAACGGTATAGAAGATAAAGACCTGCGTATAACGTTCGATAGAGATATTGTCTTTAATTTATGCTCTTTGAGCAGCAATATATTTGATGAATACAATCTTGATGACGGCCGTCAAATACTGGATTCAAACCAGGTTTTATTGGAGATAAAGACCGCAGACGCTATACCTTTATGGCTTACCAGCGCTCTTAGCGAAAACAATATTTTTCCGGTTTCTTTTTCCAAATTTGGCGTTTGCTATGCCAGGCATATCTCCAAATTGCAAGGCTTACAGGAGCATAAAAATGTCGCTTAATACTATTACCGCAAGTGTGTACGACGGAGTTCTTACACTGCAAGGCATGGTTCTCTGCACTGTCTTTTCTTTAATCTTTGGCTTGATCATAGCTGGAATCTATATGTTCAAAAACAAATACAGCCGAAGCCTGGCTATGACATTGGTGCTGTTGCCCGCCATTGTGCAGGTTATCATCATGCTGGTAAATAAAAATATCGGCGCGGGGATAGCTGTAGCCGGGGCGTTTTCATTGGTGCGCTTCCGTTCCATTCCGGGAACCGCAAGGGAAATCGGCGCGTTGTTTTTCGCAATGGCTATAGGCTTTGTAACAGGACTTGGTTACATATTTTACGCTTTTGTGTTCCTGCTGCTTGTTGGCGGAGCATCGTTACTGCTGACACAGTTATCCTTTGGCGAAGATGGGAGCATCCGCTTTCTTAGAATAAAGATTCCCGAAAACCTGGATTATGAAGGGCTTTTTGATGATATTTTCGCCAAATTTACCAGAAGCGCCAGGCTGGAGAAAGTAACAACAACCGATATGGGCAGTCTTTTTGAACTAACCTATGCCGTACATCTGAAATCGTCATCAAAAGCATTTATAGATGAACTGCGCAGCCGTAATGGTAACCTGAATATCACGTTAAGCCGTAATTACAGTAATTATAATGGAGAGGAATTATAAACATGAGAAAAATTTTATTGTTAGTCGTGGCTTTGAGTTTAGTGGCTTTTTTGTCAGCCGGTTCCTCGGAAAGTTCAAGTGCCGACTATAAGCAGGCTGTGTTTTCAAACGGAATGTTCCGTATCACTTCCGCCGGCAAATACGTTTTGTCTGGAAAACAGGAAGGGCAAGTATTTATTCAAGCCGGAAAGAACGATGTCGTGGAACTGGTGCTTGATAATTTGACTCTCCATAATCCGAACGGCCCTGCCATTTATGCACCTCGCGCCAAAAGGGTGGAGTTGATTTTGCTTGACAGAACGGTGAACACAATTTCCGACGGCAAGCATGCAAACGATAATAGTAACGACAACAGTGCCGTAATATTTGTCCAGAATGATTTAGTTATTTCATCTAACGGGACAGGAAATGGCACGCTAAACATCACTGGCAATTTCCAGCACGGCATTCGCGCTCAGGATAACCTTACTATAAAAAGCGGCGTATATAATATAAAAACAGCAGGCGACGCGCTGCGTGGTCGTGACTCTGTAATTGTCGAGGCAGGAACCTTTTCGTTGACTGCCGGAGGCGACGGTATACAGTCCAACAATGATGTCAACGCCGAACGGGGTTATGTTACCATTAACGGCGGCACGTTTACCATCAATGCAGGAGACGACGGCATACAGGCCGAAACCACTCTTACCATCAATGGCGGCAGTTTGACAATGACGGTAAAAGACGATGGCATTACGACTAAAGGCTCTGTTCTAATAACTGGCGGTACTATCCGCATCACAGAGTGTTACGAAGGCATAGAGGGACTTAATGTGACCATAAAGGGCGGAGACATAGATATCTTTTCAAGGGATGACGGCATTAATGCACGAGAATACGTAGAGACTACTACTAATGTGCGAGGCAGGTTTACGATGGGCCATCGCCCGATAAATGAAAATATTTATGTGCGTATTACAGGCGGCAATATACATGTCTACGCATTAACAGACGGCATCGACTCCAATAACAATGTCTTTCTTGAAGGCGGAACGCTTCGCATCAGCGGGCCATCCATGGGAATGGAAGGAGCGATAGACTTTGACGGCACTATGCTTATTTCAGGCGGCACTCTTGTTACCGCGGGCAGCGTTACAAGCGTGTCCGCCCAATCCAAGCAGCCTGCTGTGATTGTTGGTTATAACCAGCCACAGTCATCTGGCGCTTTAATTGAAATAAGGGATTCCAGCGGTAAAACTATCCTTGACTATACGGCCAAAACCTCTTTTTACATGTCGGCTTTTTCGTCCCCGGATTTGGTTATCGGCAAGACCTATTCACTGTACGTTAATCGGCAGAAAGTGCAGGACATTACTCTTAGCAGTCTTGTCACCACTGTTGGCGATAGCAGGTTTAATCGCGGCGGCTTTGGGGGCGGTCCTGGGGGCGCTAGCAGAGGCAGGTGGTAAGTAAACTAAAAAGTTCTCAACAGGCAATTATCCAACCATCCACTTTTCAATTATCCCGTCAACATCAGCAACATTGAAAGAAATATCGCTGCACCACTGACCATAATCTTTTATTGAATTGACTGTTTCTATCCATTCTTCAAGGGAACGGCGAAGCCCGCGCCCTATAACTTGTTCACATAGCAACTTACTGGAAAATGCGCGAAGCCCCATAATGTGTGTTACAGTTTTTGCGTCCCATCCCTCAGTTAGCATACCTACAGAAATTACATTGCGTATTTTTTCGCCAAGTTTGCCGCGCTGCCCAACAGTGTTTACTATTTCCCTCAATATTGCGCCTTGTTCTTTTTGAGACAATCTTTTCTTACCGTCTGTTTCTTCATTATCTGATGTATGGTCATCAAAAGAAATATTGTCTGCGTCTGCTTGTTCAAGCTCGCTTTCGTGGTAATCTTTGTTTTCTTTCAGGTCAAGGAATTCCAGAATGTAGGGGTCTTTTAGTATAAAGTCAGGGTCTGTTTTTGGTTCAGTTTCTTGAATTTCATTTTTTACCGATTCCTTTCCTTCTTTTCGGGTGGCAAGGAGCCGTTTGTAATAAAAAGTTGTAATTTGCCGTTCAAGCTGACGGGAACTCCAGTTACATTCGATACATTCATTGAGGTAAAATTCGCGTTCAACCTCATTTCCAACCTTCATCAGAAGCCTATAATGTGTCCAGCTTAATTGGTCACGCAGTGCGTGACGAATTGGAAAAGCCGCATAAAACTGACGCATATATTTCAGATTGGTTTCGGTAAAACCTTTCCCGAATTCCTTGGTAAGTCGCTCCGCCAGATACTTAATTAATCCTGTCCCATATTCAGCCCGTTGACTTTCCTGAGCCTCCATGATTTGCCGCCCTATATCCCAATAGGCTTCGACCATAGAGGAATTAATGGCGGTATACGCTTTTTGCCGCGCAGTTGCCAGAACAGTACGGATACTTTGATAAATCGTGTCTTGGGAGGGAATTATATCAGCCATTTGCACCTACCGAAATTACTTTAAGGCTTTCAATTCCCCTATCATCAACTATCTTGACGGCAATTTGGGTGTTATCCTCTTCATCTCCGGCTTTTCTTAATTCGGAGGCTTTACAACCAATAGCAAGTTTTTCGTCGAGGGTCATGGTTTGCGGCATGGGCTACTCCTTGTCTTTATTTTATTTGCATTTCATGGTATCCGGCAAGGGAAAGATCACACATTTTTTCTAATAATTACTCTCACCAGTGGCAAGAGTTTTTCATTTCTGGCATAGGTTTTATAAAACTGTCCATCACAAACCAAACAGGTCCTTTTCAACCCTCTTGTATACCGTTCATCAAATACGCATAGTTTTATAATGGAGTCCGTTCAAAAAGCCAAAAATCCTCGTGACAAAGCAGGTTTTTACTTTACCATTGGCAGAACCGGGGGACGCAGCTTTCTAAGGTTTCATTCACCTAAAGGCACAAAGCAGGCTCCTGACTTTCGCCGCTTTACAGGCCCTGTTCGGGAACTGTTGCGGGAATTTATTGCCAGAAAAAACGAGCGAAACTCTTCATTCATAATAGATTTTGACGAAACCAAAGACGATGACTATACGCTTTATAATCCCGAAGATCGGCTTGTCGAACAGGCCCTTGCCGCGGGTATTCTTCGTGACGAGGAAAACAAAATACTGTTCATGGCGGAGGGAGAATATCGCTGTGCTGTTCGTATCGAAAATCTTTCAAACGCGAACACTCTTACAGAACAATACGTGAATGTCTCTTTGGAACTCCAGAATGAATCCGGCGAGGTTGTTGCGGCGGGCCCTGCGGGAAAAAGCCAGTTTTATACCATTTCTCCGCGTTTGGCGGTATCGGGAACTTCTGTTTGCCGTATTCACGATCTTGGCCTGCGCTGGGCGGATACAGATCGAATATTTTCCCGCCTGCGGAAAGACGAATTGCCCGCTTTTCTTTCCCTTGTGTTTTCCGGTTTTTCCAATCTGGAACTTCTGTACGAAGGCTGGTCTGTCAAAAAGATAAGGCCGGCGCCAGCCCTTCCCGCTCTCTTATTCATGGAGATCGATAAGTACGGCTATATCCATGTGCGGCCTCTCAGTTTTCTCCGGGGTTTCCCTCCTTATTTTTTGGAAAACGAAGAGATTGTTGCCGTTGTGGAAGTATTTGAAAACGAAAAAATCTTTGGTGTTGCGGAAGTGATCTTTCCCGAACCGCCTGAGGATCAATTCAGGGCAATACTGAATCGCGGAAACAAAGCGGCGGCAAAAAATTCAATTCACGAGGAAAACGGCCGATTCATCATTGCGCCCAAATTTGCCCGCGAATTTTTCGCTGAGAATATCGTTGACTTATCCCAGCGTTTTGTACTGCTGGAAGCCGAAGTGCTTTCAGGCTACAAGCTCAGTTTCTCAAGGCCCAAGATACGGCTGTCAATAGGAAAGGGCATTGATTACCTTTCAGGCAGCGCTGTGGTGGAAATAGCTGGTGAAAGCTATTCATTTGCCAAGTTTATGGCGGAATACCGCAAGGCGTCCTGTATCACCCTTTCGGACGGAACGCGCTCATTTCCCGACAAGCGGACAATGGATCGCCTTGACCGCCTGGTAACGCAAATCAAGGGAAACGAAAACGCGGTAGAGCTATCGTACTTTGACATTCCCCTGCTGCTGCAGGACGAGTCCATCGAAATTAAAGGCGCCGCCTGGGAAGAAGCGCGGCCTTTCTTCGCAAAGTACAATTCAATCCAAAAGCGCAAGGGCCATTGGTCGCTGGAAAACGGCCAGCTCAGGCCCTACCAGGAATACGGCGTCCGCTGGCTTGATTACCTGCGCGAATACAGTATGGGCGCGTGCCTTGCGGATGAAATGGGCCTTGGGAAAACGATACAGGTAATAGCCCTCCTGCGTTCCCTTAACGAGGCTGGCGTTAGGGGAAACTGCCTTATACTTTGCCCAAAGACCCTGGTGTTTAACTGGGTCGCGGAACTGGAACGGTTCGCGCCTGAACTGCCCTGCATGGTGCATTATGGAATTGGGCGGGATACGGCTCAACTTGAAACTGACGGTTTCAGAATCATACTCAGTACCTACGCTACATTACGGCGCGACATCGAAGATTTCCAGAAGATCAATTTCTTGTATATCATCCTTGATGAATCTCAGAATATAAAAAATCTGACCACACAAACTACGGCGGCGGTACTCTCCCTGAAAGGAGACCACCGGCTTGCACTGAGCGGTACTCCGATAGAAAACAATTTGGGGGAACTGTACAGCCTGTTCCGTTTTCTCAACCCTTCGTTTTTCGGTTCGGAAAAGCTTTTTGTTCAGCGCTATCTTCATCCCATTCAGGATGACAACGACGAAGACGCCCTTAAAGACCTAAAAGCAAGGATATATCCCTTTATGCTCAGGCGTTTGAAGCGGGACGTGTTAAAAGAGCTTCCTGCCAAAACCGAAGAAACCGCGTACATCGAGCTGGAAGAAGACCATCTGGCTGTATATCACCGCAGACGGCAGGAATACAAGCAGCTTATTGACAATATCATCGCAAGGGGGGAGGCAGCCAAATCCCAGTTTGTTATTTTCAAGGCGTTAGGAGAACTGCGCCGCCTGGCCAGTGTTCCCGAGGCGGACGGCGAATACGCCGGGCCGTCGGCAAAGCGCCAGTACTTGCTCGACAGGATAGCGGAGCTGGCCGAGAACAACCACAAGTGCCTTATCTTTACCAACTTTCTGGCGACTGTGGACATAATAAGCGAAGACCTGGCCGGATTGGGAATTCAAAATCTTACCATGACAGGAGCAACAGTGGATCGCCAGGCGCTGGTTACCCGCTTTCAAACAGACGACAATGTAAAGGCTTTTGTTATGACGTTAAAAACCGGAGGAACCGGCCTTAACCTTACAGCGGCGGATTACATTTTCATCATGGATCCCTGGTGGAACAACGCCGCAGAAAATCAGGCCATTGACCGCGCCCACCGTATCGGGCAGCAGAATCCGGTGTTCTGCTACAGGCTCATTGCCAAAGATACAATTGAAGAGCGTATTTTGGAACTTCAGAAACGAAAGACCGATTTGGCGGGTGCGCTTCTTGCCGATGATCCGGGTGCACTCAAAGCCTTAAGCCCTGAGGATGTGGCCTACCTTGTAGGAGACGCTCCGTGAGTTCTGAACTTGTAGGTTCCCTGGCACAATATCCAATGGATTATCTTAAGGAAATATATAGAACCCTGATTGGAAAATTGTCTGTAACAAAGAAAGTGGAACTAATTCAGATGCTTGTGGAGGCCTTAACCTTCAAAACAGAAGATAGTTTCCATCAATGGTTTGAATATTTGCCGCCATTAACCCAAAAGGTACTTTCAGCTTTGGCGTTTACCGACTTCCTGCCCGTATCAGTTCTGGAAAGAGATTTGAAAAAAACATTTTTCGTGAAGGATAACCGTTACTCCTGGGAAACATCGTTACAGTTAAACAGAGAACTCAACCTGAGTTTTTTGATGATCGCTTACTCTAACAGGCAGTACGCCCTTGGGTTGCCCGGATTTCTGCGAATAGCGTTGTCGCCCTGGCTGCCGCCTCCTCCTGAAGTGGATATTGCCAACTGCGTGTCGGATGATGCCAGTCCCGGTTGGGATAACAGCCAGTTAATAGCCGATTCGTATCCCCTGCTCTGCGATACGGTGAAAGAGTTGTTTGCGGATATTCCGGAAGCGGAAAGAGAAAAGACAGCAAAAGGATTCAAGAAAAAACAAACAGCGGAATTACGGGCTTCGTCCGGTTTTCTGGGTTTTGATATGGACCCGAAGAGCCCGCTTGCGGATAGTGCTTTTTGCCCGGACAGCATGGAATTGGCTCTGCGCTTTACGCTTTGCATGAAAAACTTCAAGCCGGTTCGCCCCAAAGACGCGCATGAAGAAATTCGGAACATGGTAATCGGATTTTTCGGCAAAGATTCACTGTATTTAAAAACATGGTACTATCCTGACCGTAATTATCTTGAAAATAATGTTTGTATTGATCATCTTAGTAAATCTCCGGGTTATTACCTGGAGAATTATGAGGGATTGCCGGCATCCAGGGAAACTTTTCATAAAATCCTTTTGGAAGTTGCAAAAGACGGCCGCCGTTTTGACGCCGATAAACTGGCTGAACATATCAGAGTTACCGCAAAGAAGTTTTTTTTTACCGGCAGCGAATTCGAAAGAACTTTAAGAATAAAGGCCTCTTTGCTTGAAGTGGATGGAATCGCTTATTCCTGCGAGTATTATGAAGATTTCAATGTATACGGTATATTGCGTCATCCTTTATTGGTAAAGCCGGTATTTAAAGCGTACTGTTTTATTTTTGCCGCTCTGGGGCTTTTGGAAATTACTTTAAAGACGCCGCCCCTTGCCCTGACAAAAGCTTCAAAGCAAATTCCCATCTCTCCGTATGATTCCTTAAAAACGATTCGTATCACGAAACTCGGCCTGTGGTGTTTGGGCCTGTCTTCGGAGAAACCGCCATTACCCCGTCATGAGTACCAGGCAATTGCAGATAAAGAATTACTCCTTGTTACTGTTCAGGGCAACTCTTTGGAACGGACAGTGTACCTTGACAGGATAGGCATTAAGCTGGGGGAAGATCGCTGGCGCGTAAGTCCGGCTTCTTTTATTTCAGGCTGCGAATCCAAAAAGCACATAGAAGATCGGATCGGACGCTTTAAAAAGCTTATCGATCCGGCCCCCGCTCCCCATTGGCTGGAACTGTTTGACAAGGCGCTTGCCCGCGCCGGACTGTTTGGTCATTACCGCAATGATGTGCTGGTGTACAATCTGGGCGAAAACCGGAAAATAGCGGAAGAGCTTTTACGCGATCCGGAACTAAAGAGCATAGCCTTTAGGGCCGAGGGAGGGATGCTTATAGTTCCGGCAAAAAATCAAAAGAAGTTTTTGGCTTTATTGAATGAACACGGGATTGCCAGTTTTTAAAAAAAAACCTCGCCTTTTAGAGACGAGGTTGGTATCGTTAAGAAATATTAAACTTAGAAACTGAATGTAACGCCGATACACGGGGAGATAGTAATGCCACCGCTATTAGCGGCTATACCATCAAACGAACAATCAATGTAAAAAGTAAAGTTACCAAAGTAATATTCAAAATAAGGTTCAATTGATATACCATCACTTAGTTCCTTGCCAAGATAAGCTGTAACATCGAAATGGAAAGCATCCGCATCGTATGAAATGTTTGCGTCCACGCCCTGATAAAGATCAGAAGCAGGAACAAGTGTACTCTTTACTTGTGCCCAAAGCCCCAGGCCAAAGTTGCTGTTCCAACCGAGTCGAGACCTAAGACGAACTCTATTATCAGCATTTTTGTCGGTTCGCAAATAGTCAATAGGCGCCCTAAATCTGGCATAAATAGTCCCAATACCCGTTTTCTGACCGAATCTAATACCAGGAGTAAAATAACCTGTAATATTATTATCTTCATCAGACCTTGGAGAAACTTGGACATCAGTACGATTAGCCAAATAAAACGATAGAGTAGAAGCGCTGCCCAGACTCAGGGCATAGTTTAGCGAAATATCAAAACCCAGCGATTGATCGAGCTCTTTAAAATTGGGTGTGAAGTCGAAAGTATAATCCAGTCCCGTAGAGAAAGCCAGAGCACCATCAAAGAAAGCCGTATCATAGGCTATCGAAGGCATAAGATAAGGTTCCCAATCACCATCATCTGCTTTGGTTATATTCCCAACACCAAATTCCAACCCCACGGTTAGGCCAATATCATCGGCTACGGCAAGTCCAACAGAAAGGACCAGTACGCAAAGTAAAACAAAAAACTTTTTCACAGAATGCCTCCATATATAATCATTGTCGGTTAGTAATTGTAGTATTAATAGTGATTTGATTGTCAAGGGCGGTTTTTTGGTAATTTTATGGACTTTTTTATCTGTTTTCGCATTATTTTTATATATTATAAATAGCGAGGTAAAAAAATGACAAATCCATTACAAAGAAAACATCAGATGTCTATAAAAGGCAAATTCATCCTTTTTTCCGTTTTTCTTTTTATGGCGATTGTTGTCTTGGGAAGCGGAGCGTTTGTACTCTCCATGCGGCAGATTGTCAGGGAAAGTACGGGCAACGAGCTATCCCGAATGTTGGAAATAGAGCGGATCAAACTGGAATCATCGGTAAACGCTGAAATTGCCATTGCGCTGAAAATGGCCGATTCGCCTTTGATACAAAGGTACTTTGTTAACCCCAACGATGCAGAGCTGGAGAAAATCGCGTTTGAAGAAATAGCCGGTTACCGCAGGGCCTTTGCGGCGAATACGGTGTTTTGGGTGAATGATAAGGACAAGAAGTTTTACTCCGACGATGCCTTTTCCTTTGTGGTGGATACTTCGGATCCCGGTAATTACTGGTACTTAATGACCCTTAATGAGACTGAAAAATACAACTTCAACATAAACTACAACCCGGATCTTGATAAGACTAATCTATGGATAAACGCGCCGGTATTTTCAGGCCAGCATAAACCCATCGGCATATTGGGAACCGGCATTGATCTTACTGTATTTATCGATTCAATTTATTCAGGATATACAGGCAGGGCTCAGCTTTACTTTTTTAACGAATTAGGAGAAATAACCGGAGCAAAGGATTCAAGTCTGGTAGCAGACAAAAAAGTAATTGATAAAGAGCTGGGCACTGTGGGTACAGAAATTTTTTCCAGGGTAAAAAATATAAAACCGGGCGAAATACAGCATTTTAGTTCTTCAAGAGGAGAAATTGCGGTTGGTACGGTTCCGGCCCTGGGCTGGTATGTCACTGCGGTAATGCCCCAGACAATTTCCGATTATCTTTCTACGACAATGACAGCACTTTTTTTGGCGATGCTTGTGGTAGTGGCGCTGATCTTCATTGTCTTTAATTTATTTATAGCGGGGCTTCTTGGGCCTCTAAAGAAGATGGTAAAAGCCCTCACCGAAATATCCGCCAATTGGGATTTGACCCACAGGCTGGAAGTTCGCCAAAAGGACGAGATAGGGACACTGGCAGAATTTTTTAATATGACCTTTGACAAACTCATGGAACTTATAAAAAGCATCAAAACTGAAACTGTTTCTCTGTTTGATACAGGGGATGAACTCTCAATCAATATGAAAAATGCTACAGTATCCCTTACAAGGATAAACGACAATGTCCAAACCATGAAAGAGAAAACATCATCCCAGGCGACAGAGGTGGATACAACTGTCAGTACGATAGAGAAACTCATTGTGCAGTTGGAGACATTGAACAATCATATCGCTGTCCAGTTTGAAAGCGTAACCAAGTCCTCATCCGCGATAGAACAAATGCTGGCCAATATTCATTCTGTCACGCAGACATTGATTAAAAATACAACAAACATCGAATCCCTGGCAAAGTCATCCGATGAGGGGCGGACGGATCTGCAAAAGGTATCAGACGATATTCAGAAAATAGCCCAGGAATCGGAAGGACTTTTACAGATCAACGCGGTAATGGAATCAATAGCCAGCCAAACCAACCTGCTTTCCATGAACGCCGCTATCGAGGCGGCCCATGCCGGAGAAGCAGGCAAAGGCTTTGCTGTGGTTGCCAGTGAGATTCGCAAGCTGGCGGTAAATTCGAGCGAACAGTCAAAGATTATCGGCGATGTACTGAAAAAAATCAAAGATTCAATTGATACCATCACCAAGTCCACAGGTGTTGTAATAGAGCGTTTTGGGGTCATCGCGGAAGAGGTAAAAACTGTATCCAACCAGGAGACCCACATCCGCACCGCGATGGAAGAGCAGGAAGTCGGCAGCCGCAGCATTCTTGAGGCTGTTACCCAGCTCAATGAAGTTACCGAACTGGTCAGAAGCGCTTCAAAAAGCATGGCCAACGACGGAAATGAGATACTAAAACAAAGTATAGACCTAAGGCAGCTTACCGCCGATGTTTCAAAAAGTATGGGTACAATGGCGCAAAGCGCGTCGCTGATAAGCAATGTTGTTACCAGGGTAACCGAAATCAGCGAGGAGAACAAAGGCAATACTTTATCTTTACTGGGAGAGGTTGATCGTTTTAAAGTTAATGAATAACATAAGGGTATGGACAAAGTTAGATTCGGTAAAACCGGCCTTATGGTAAGCAAAGTTGCCTTTGGCGGCATACCCATTATGCGGATTTCAAAAGCAGAAGCCGTATGTATCCTGCGAGAGGCAATTGGCCTTGGAATAAATTTCATTGATACGGCCACCGGTTACGCCGACAGTGAAGAAAAGATTGGAGAGGCAATACAGGGGACAAAAAGAGAAGCCCTTGTCATTGCCTCAAAATCCCCGGCGAGGGACAAAAAAACCTTCACAGAAAACCTGGATTTGAGCCTTAAGCGGCTTGGGCTGGATTACATTGATATTTACCAGCTCCACAACGTAAGTTCCAAACCTCAAAAAGAAGCGGTGTTTGGGCCGGACGGCGCAATGGAGGGACTTGAAGAAGCGGTCAAAGCAGGCAAAGTGCGGTTTCCGGCTTTCTCCAGCCACAGTGTCTCCCTGGCAATAGAAATCATGCAAAGCGAAAAATTCGCCGCTGTTCAGCTTCCCTTCAACTACATCGACACAGAAGCAGCGGAAAAGGCAATCCCGCTAGCGAAGGAACTTGACATGGGCTTTATCGCCATGAAACCTATGGGCGGCGGCCTTTTGTCTGATGCGGCTCTTTCTTTCAGGTTTCTTGGACAATACGAGAATATTATTCCCGATCCCGGCTTTGAGAAAATTGCAGAACTCCGCGAGATTGCCGGTATTGTAGAAAAAAGTGCAGCCCTAAGCGCCGAGGACAAAAAAGAAATTGAAAAGCAGCGCCTTGAATTAGGCCCCAGTTGGTGCCACCGCTGCGATTACTGCCAGCCCTGTCCCCAGGGCGTTCATATCAGCATGGCGCTTAGCATCAAGAGTTTTATTAAGCGAATGACTCCGGAACGCGCCCGTTTTTTTATTGGGCCTGCAATTGAGAAAGCCAGAACTTGTCTGGAATGTGGTCTTTGCGTGAATCGATGTCCCTATCACCTGGATGTCCCGGTTTTGTTGAAAGAACAGGTCAAGTTTTGGGACGCAATGCAGTAAATTTTTGCCCATGCAAGAATATTTTGTTGATTTATCCTCTGTTAATGTGTTGCGTGAATACCTTTGCTTATAATATGCTCTTGAAATTCCTATAGCATTTTCAACGCTATATTCCTTTCATCAAGGTTAGCTTGTATGTCCAGCGTCTTGTGAAATGTTGTATAAACAAGTTGAAAATGGAGAGTGCCGCCAATTTTATTATCATATCGGTTTTTTAATTCTTCCAATAAAGGAGCGGGCTCATTGTCTAATTTTATATTTTTTTGTCCGCTAAAATCAATCAGAACCATGTTATCCTGCTGATTCGTTAAATTTGATTGGGTGATCTTTGATTTGGCAATCAAAGAAGATTTAAGGTTACCGCTGTCATATCCCAGAAATGTTCGCAACACGCTGTCTTTGCGGAGTAATTCTAATGTTAGCTCTTTTTTCCCTATATATATCTTGCCGCCTGTAAAATAATATTCAATAATACCGTCCATAGACAATTCCTTATTTATGCCGTCTTAATTAACTACTCTTCAAAATTTACGCTATAGCCAAACGGCGCGGGTTGTCTGCCATCGCTTGTAAGAATCCATAAAACCCTCTGATTTACTTCTTCCGGAGCGTTTCCGTTTCCATCGGTAAAGATTACAACTGAAAAAATGTTAAGTTCCTCTGCCAGCTTAAATATTGGCCTGAAATCTGTTCCGCCTTCTTTATTTCTGTTTTTTTGATGGATAAATAATTGCGCCGGCTGCGGCTCGCTACATTCTGTATCGAACTCTGTAACTAAAACATCCACACCGGTGATTCGATTAATCGACATAAGTTCATTATAAAAAATATTCAATTGTTTATCAGAGATTGAGCCGCTTTCATCCAGCGCGACTAAAACTTTCATACCGATACTCCGTTTATGCCCCGGAAATCCTTCAAACCTGCGGGAATCCCGTTTATAGGTAGCGCGTATCTGCATTCTGCCCCTGCCGCTCAAAAAACGTTTAAACATGTTTTTCCAATTGATTTTAGATCGTTTTGGACTAATGACAAATTCATGCAGCAATTCCGGCGACAATTCGTCATTCTGATTTTCTATTTCCTCTTTATGCAGTAATTCCGGCGGTAATTCGTCATTCTGACTTGCCATTTCAACGATTTCATTGAGTTTATTTTTAAGCGCGGCTTCATTGACGCGGTTGATATCTTCTTTTTTTTGAATATCCGCTTCCATCAGGCTGCCATTGACCTTCGGCAGTGTAACAGCTCCTTCACGTTTCAGCAAACTGATTGGAGCGTCCGGCAGGCCGGATAGCTTATTGTAATAATATTCGGCGCTTCTCATGCGCTCCAGCTTACATTTAACAATTAATTCAATTTGCTCTGTTGTTACTGCGTTGTCAGGAAGCATCTCGTCAGGAATATGATCGTTAACTGCCATGTCGCAGCATATTGCCCACAATAACGGATCACGGCTGCCCTGCCGTAAGGCGTGGAGCAGCAGCAAATGCAGCAATTCATGCATAAGTACTCCCACTGCTTGGGCATCCGGCAGTTCCTCATACCATTTTTTATTGTATTTGAGTGAAGGTGTGGGAAGCAGAGACATTTCTTCTTTTTTGACAGTATCGCTTTCCTGTATGGACAGTACAGACGCGAGCGCTCCGTAAAAAGGCTGCAGCATCAGCAATTTAATCAGCGCGTCTTGTATTCGCATAACATTAACTCCTGTATACCGGAAACCAATCAAGTTAATGATTGAATGAATTGATCAGATATTGTGTCAAACATTTTAATCTTTTGTGTGATTTCCAAAAACAAATCCGGCTTTTCATTTGAAAGTGCCTTAAAGAAAAGCAGTTGAAATTCATTCGTCATATCCGCCAGCATTTTATCAATGTTGTCACACTGCCTGCCTGTTCCGTCAATTTGTGAAACAACCCGGTTCATTACAAGGCTTACAATATCCAGCCTGCCGTTTTGTACTAGCTTTACCATTTGCGGCCTCACTGATTCATAGTCCGAGAGTACCGCATCGGTGGATGGGATCGCATATTCCCTGTTTTTGAGATAACCCAGGAACGATGCTGCTGTTTCAGGGCCAAGTATTCCGGAAATGAGCTCTTGCATCAGTGCATTGGGCAGAGAACATCTGTTAATCAATTGCTGTACTTTTGTCCAGCCCCGCGGTGTTGGGGATTTCGATGTTGCGGTGCTGTCAGACGCCCTTTTAATGCGTAACAGCATATCGGGGCATGCCTTCAAATAGGCAAGCACATCGTCACATGGATCATTCTGATTGGAATAGGCAATATAATCATCAATATTGGCTGTTACTTCAACCGCAATAAAGCGGTCAAGCATAGCGTCGTCAAGCACATTTACAGTATAGTTAAGGGTATCGGGGTTCATTGTCACGCCAATCTTCCATCCCGGCGCCAGGCTATGACCGTTTATTTTCCGTTCGAGCAGCAGAGGATAGAGTACGGATATTGTATCGGTAGGTACACGGTTAATTTCCTCAATAACGAGTAATCCCTTATCCGGAAAAAAGCCTTCCTGTACCGCGTTGATTGTCGGCAAAAACTGCGGAGCCAGGTAACGCGTGATTCCTTTTTCACGATCCTTATCCGGCAGCCCCATGAAATCAGGACCTTCCATCGCGGCGGCGTAAAGCCCCATATACCCGATTCCCATTTCATCAGCGCATTGCTGAAATGCTGAAGTTTTGCCGACTCCGCGTTCACTGACTAAAGCAACTACGCTATCGGTATTTTTGTAAAGTTCTGTAATGCATTTTTTTGCTTCACTGATTCTCATAAATATATCTCCGTTTAATTATAGTAGATTTAAACGGTTTCTGCCTATATAACCATCGTTGCATTAGAGAATGTTTCTTGACCAAAAAGTAAAAAAATAATACTCTAGTGATATGTATTCATATATTGTTCTTGGAATTGCTATAATAATACTCATTTATATTGCAGTTCATTTTCATCCAGTTAAAACACAGAGAATAGACGATAATTTGTATGTAGTGCAGTGTATGTTTGTAAATTTTTATGTCTATAAAATAAATGACAATATTATTTTATTTGACTGTGGCATGAATAAATTACTGGTAAAAAATGGTTTAAAAAAGATAAATATTTCACCGGATGAAATAACAGATATATTCCTTACACATTCGGATTATGATCATACTGGCGGAATTGATTTATTTAAGAATGCTAAAGTATATATATCTGAAAAAGAAGAGCCTCTAATAACCAATAAAAAGGCCAGACGCATGTTTATGTATAATAACCAAATCAATAATTATAAAACACTAAAGAACGAAGAAACAATAATTATTGGAAACACTAACATAAAAATAATCGAGACGCCAGGGCATACGGATGGCTCTGCAAGCTATTTAATAAATGGTAATTATTTGGTAACAGGAGATTTACTATATTTAACACGAAATAAAAACATAAAACCATTCATTTTTGTTATTAATATGTCTCATAGTCAGGATAAAGAGAGTATAAAAAAATTACATAATGTAATTGAAAATGCAGAATATGTATTGACTGGTCATTCTGGCATAAAGAGAAAAAAATAGAAAACGAAAAATCAGGTTTTTATAAACTCACTCACAAAGGAAACAAGCAACCTTATGCTCCTCATTCCCATCCTTACCGGCTTTTAGTTCCGGTTGTGTTACCTTGCATTTATCCATGCGGTGCTGACAACGATCGTAAAAGTAGCAGCCCGGCCTTTGAATGTTCGGGGAGGGAACATCGCCCGTCAGGATGATACGTTTGCGTTGGGCTTCAACTTTAGGATCGGGAATCGGTGCTGCAGACAAGAGCGCCTGGGTGTAAGGGTGGCGCGGGTTGTTGTAGAGATCGTCGTTGTTGCTTATCTCCATGATCTTTCCAAGGTACATCACCGCCACGCGATCGGATATGTACTCGATAACCGAAAGATCGTGGGCGATAAAAAGATAGGAAAGCCCCATCTCTTTTTGTATGTCCTTGAAAAGGTTCAAAATTTGCGCCTGAATGGAAACGTCAAGGGCGGAAATCGGCTCATCGGCGAGAATCAACTGGGGCTTAAGGGCCAGGGCGCGGGCTATGCCAATGCGCTGCCTTTGGCCGCCTGAAAACTCGTGCGGATAACGGTTGCGGTAATACTTTAAAAGGCCGACCATCTCCATAAGGTCTTCAACGCGCTTGATGATTTCATTCTCGGTAATTTCCAAAAGCCCGCGTTGCTTGTATATCTTCATCGGCTCCGCGATGATGTCGCCGGTGGTCATTCTTGGATTCAAAAAGCCGTAGGGGTTCTGAAAAACGAGCTGCATATTTCTGCGCGCTTCAAGAAGCTCGCGGCTCTTCATAGTTGTCAGATTTTTCCCGTCCAGGTAGACCTCGCCGGAAGTCGGCGTGTGAAGGCGCGATACCGCGCGGACGACCGTGGACTTGCCGCAGCCGGATTCTCCCACAAGGCCCAGGGTTTCACCTTTTTTTATGTTGAAAGAAACCCCGTCCACCGCGTAGGTATAACGTTTCTGGCGGTTTAGTATTCCCTTTGTTCCTGTGTGAAAATACATTCGCAGGTCTTTTACTTCAAGCAAATTGTTCATTTTTTGGCCTCCCAGCAGGCGGCCCTGTGGCCGTCACCAAAGTCTACCTGCTCAGGGTAGGCAGTCTTGCAGCGCTCTGTTGCCTCTGAACAGCGCGGGAAGAAGGGACAACAGGGCGGCAGATCTATCACGTTTGGCGGCTGGCCGGGAATTGAAAAGAGCCTGTCGCGGTTTCGCTTGTCCAGGCGCGGCACCGACTTGATAAGACCGCGGGTATACGGATGCTGAGGCGTCTCAAAGATCTGCTCAGCGGTACCGAACTCGACAACACGCCCCGCGTACATGACGTAGATGTTGTCGCACATTCCCGCCACAACTCCGAGGGAATGGGTGATAAGGATAACCGCAGTGCCGAGCTTTTGGGTCAAGTCCCTGATCAAGTCAAGGATCTGCGCTTGAATTGTTACGTCTAACGCCGTGGTCGGTTCGTCCGCGATAAGGATTTCCGGATTGCATGAGAGGGCCATCGCTATCATAACTCTCTGGCACATTCCGCCTGAAAACTGGTGGGGATAAGAATCGACCCTTTCCGCGGCGGCTGGAATCCCTACCAAGTTTAGCATCTCGATGGCCTTTTCGCGAGCCTGCTTTTTGTCCAGGTTCTGGTGCAGCATTATGGTCTCGATCAACTGGGTAGAAATCCTTAAAAACGGGTTCAGGCTTGTCATAGGATCCTGGAAAATCATGGAAATTTTTGCCCCGCGTATCTTCTGGAGCTGCTTTTCCTTCAGTTTCAGAATATCTTCACCGTGGAAAAGAACTTCGCCGCCTACGATCTTTCCGGGTGGCGAAAGAATCAGATTCATCACGGAAAGGTTTGCTACCGATTTGCCAGAACCGGATTCCCCGACAATGCCAATCACTTCCCCTTTGTGCAGGGAAAATGAAACATCGTCTACCGCTTTTACAACTCCCTCGTCTGTATAAAAATAGGTGCGGAGGTTTTTTACTTCAAGAATCCCTTCATTGTTCGTATCATTTGACATCTGTTTTTCCTCCACCTAAAGCCTGTTCTTGGCCTGGGGATCAAATGCGTCCCTTAGGCCGTCGCCGAGGAAATTCATGCAAAAGATGAAAAGTGACATTGTTAAGGCCGGTATCACAAGGAGCCAGGGGTATAGTGCCATAACCTTCGTGCCATCATCGATCAAAACGCCCCAGGAAGTCATAGGCGCGGAAACGCCCAAGCCCAGGAAGGAAAGGAAGGCTTCATTTATAATGAAAGTAGGCAACTGCAAAGATGAGTAGACGATTATAATCCCCACAATGTTGGGAAGCAGGTGTTTCCAGATAATACGCCCTGTCCCGGCACCGGCTGATCTTGCTGCCTCGATAAACTCCGAATTTTTTAGCGACATTATCTGGCCCCGGACAACCCTGGCAAGGTCCAGCCAGGAAATCATCGCTATAGCGATGAACAGGAGGAAGATGCTCTTGCCGCCAAACAAGGCCATCATGACTATGACAAGCATCAAATAAGGCAGGCTGTAAATAACATCAACTATCCTCATCATGATATTGTCTGTTTTACCGCCTATAAAACCCGCTATCGCACCGTAAAAAGTCCCAAAGAGCATTGCGGTAATGGTGCCTACTATCCCAATGCCTATTGAGATGCGGCCCCCGTATATTACACGCGTTAAAAGATCCCGGCCCAGGACATCCGTGCCAAAAATGTAGACCTTTTTATGTACGGGATTGGTTTCGGCTTCGCGGCGCAAGTTGTCAAGTTCTTCCTTTTCTACGGCTGTGTACTCGGTACGCCCTTCCTTGGCCATGAGCTTCGAGAAGTAGGCCTCCCGCATTTGAACCCTAACTTCACCGGCGGGCTTAAAAGAAGGCGGCATATAAATATGCGCCAGCTCCTGATCCGCGTAGTTATAAAAAGGCAAAATTGGCGCCAACAAGGAGATAATAAAGTATATAGAGACCACGACCATTCCGAGCATGGCCATTTTATTCTTTTTTAGGCGGTTCCACGCGTCGCGGTAAAGTGAAATCGGTTTGACGTTTTGGCTGAACTCGTTGAGCGCTTCGCCTATCTTTTTATGAGAGAAGATCATAAGCTCCGCCTTATTTATATGTAATCCGGGGATCGAGGAACCCGTATACTATGTCAACTATAAAATTCATCACGATAAGAACGATTGCGTAAGTAACAATAGTTCCCATGAGCAAGGTATAATCGCGGTTTGTTGAGGCGTTCATTATCTGCCTGCCCATACCGGGTACGGCGAAGATCCTTTCGGTTGCGACAGCGCCCACGACAATTTCAGCGAGAGCCGGGCCCAAAAGGCTTACAACCGGAAGGGAAGCCCCTTTTAGCACGTGCCTAACAATAATGGTGGGCATGGAAAGGCCCTTGGCGCGCGCGGTTCTAACATAATCGGATCTGAGGGTTTCTATCATACTCGCCCGCATGACACGCGCAATTCGCGCAAATTCATTCAAGGCAAGGGTTACTACCGGAAGGATCAGGGCTTTGTAACCATATCTGTCTATCCAGCCGGCGGTCGGTACCCATTTGAGCCATATCGCAAAAATCAGCATCAAAAGCGGCCCGACAACGAAGGTGGGCATAGAATTGCCTGTGACGGCTACGGCCATGATGGCGTAATCCGCCGCCTTGTTCTGTTTTAGGGCTGAAATAATTCCGGTGGTCACTCCAACTAAAACGGCAATCAGCAAAGCTAAGCTGCCCAGAACAAGGGAAACCGGCAGCGCCATTCCTATTAGCTGGTTAACATTAAAATCTTTAAGTCTGTATGAGGGGCCGAAATCCCCGTGCAGCAGGTCCCAAAAATAGCGCAAAAATTGCTTGTATAGGGGTTCGTCCATGTGGTACTTGGCCATGAGATTCGCCAAAACCGCAGGGGGAACGGCCTTTTCACGTGAAAAAGGCCCTCCAGGGGCGACTCGTATGATGATAAAGCCAAAAATTATTATTACAAGCAACGTTGGAATAAAACTTAAAAATCGCTTTAATACGAAGCGTCCCATAAGAGCCTCCTGTCCGAAAAAAGGAAGCCCTAAAAGCCAAAGGTTTTTAGGGCTTTTGTACGTTTCAGATTACTTTCGTTTTAGGCCGACGTAAGGATGTATATCCATCGAGTTTTGGTACCAGCCGTCCCACTTGGTAAGGTCGATCATGTGCTGGGATACATAATAGTAAAGGGGGATCATGGCTTGATCCTGGGTAATAGCGATTTCCTCTGCCTGGTGCATAACCGCATTACGATCCGCCCCTCCTGGCATTGTTGCTGCCTGGCGCAGCAAACGATCATATTCAGCGTTGCTGTATTGACCGTCGTTGTTGCCGGTATTGGAGATAAGCAGCTCAAGGAAGTTCTGAGGATCCTGGTAGTCAGCAACCCAGCCGGCGCGGCCAATTTGCATCCCGGAGGATCTGCGGAAATCAAGGAAGCTTGCCCATTCCATGTTCTGCAAGGTTACGTTAATACCCAGGTTATTCTTCCAGGTCTGCTGGATGTATTCAGCTACGATCCTGTGGCCTTCGTTGGTATTATAAATAACAGTGAAAGTGGGGAAGCCCTGACCATTCGGGAAGCCCGCTTCGGCGAGGAGGCGTTTTGCCTCGGTCACGTTGAAACCGTTACCGGTGGCCTGGGTATAGCCAGGCATTGGGGGAACCAGCGCCGTAGCCGGTATCTCGCCGCCTTTTTTCACTTTATCAACAATTTCCTGGCGGTCAATTGCCATCGAAAGCGCCTTGCGGACGCGCACGTCATTCAGGGGCTTATGATCCTTGTTATTAATCACGTAATAGTAGGTGCTAAGCTCCGGGCTAACCCGATAATCTTTATGGAGTTTTACTTCATCAATCCGGCTCAGTGGAATACCCGTTGACCAGTCAACCTCACCGTTCAGGTACATATTGTATATCGTGTTATCGTCATCAATGGGAAGGAAAGTGATCTTGGTGAGGAACACGTTAGCCTTGTTCCAGTAATTGGGATTAGGTACTACCACAGTGCGGCTGTTGGGGACGCGTTCCGAAAGCACAAAGGGGCCGTTGCCTACGAAGTTCTCAACCTTGGTCCAGTTAGCGCCGTACTTCTGTATTGCGTGCATGGGCAGGATAGCAAAGGCGTAATGCGCCATCATGTCTATGGCGTACGCGGCGGGGCCAGTCAGGGTAACCTCGAAGTGCTTTGCGTCTACCGCCCGAATCTTAACGTCTGAAGGCTTTCCGCCTTCTTCATTGTAAAGCGCGGCTCCCTCTACCACCATGCCTATCATGTAAGCGTATTCTGAGCCTGTGTCCGGATTAAGCGTATAAAGCCATGAGTCCATAACGGTTTGAGCTGTAATAGCGGTGCCGTCGCTCCATTTAACGCCATCGCGAAGCGTGAAAGTAATAACCGTGTTGTTATTGCTGAGGGTCCAGCTCTCCGCAACGCCAGGTACAGCCGCCGATGTCTTTGGGTCATAGGATACAAGTCCCTCAAATAGGGCCATATAGACGCGATGCTCAGGGACGCCTTCAATCTGGGATGGGTCTATGGACTCAATTTCAGTGCCGTTTCCAATTATAATTTCCATTGAAGCGGTAGCCGGTGGGGCCTTTTTCGCGCAAGCGATAAACAGGGTACTAACCATTAGTACCACACAAAAAATAGTAAATACTGGTTTTTTCATCGTTCCTCCAAAGAATAGTATTTTATCCATTATATTAAGTTTCTGATAGTAAATACAACTATATCTTTTTGAGATTTTCAGTATTTTGCCAATATCCCCAAAAGCCGTTCTTTGCTTATCGAGCGAAGAAAGCTGGCAAGCCTTGGCCCCTGATCTTTGCCGATAAGAGCCTGGTAAGCTGCCCTAAACAGCGTCTTGCCTTCCATGCCGTTTTCCTCTGCGATTCTGTATATCGCTTCGGCGCAGGATTTGTCATCGGTAAAGGTTTCGATTTTGCTAATAAGCTTGTCCCTTAAAGAGCGGATTGCGGCCCTTTCGGCCTCGTTTAAAGCAGAAGACGGTTCTTCCCCCTCTCTTTTAAGCTTAAAGCGAAACTCTTCCGGGGCACATTCCTCCACCCAGTATTTGGCGCAGGTTGCCCGTCTCCGCAAAGCGGGAAGCTGTTCCGGCTCAGGCGGCACCGATTCGCGGCCCAGGCCAGCAAGGGCTTTTTCTACGTCTCCGTCGGCGATTTGGAGCAAGTTGCAAAAATGGCGGAAGGGAACCTGATAGGGTTTAACGGAAGGCATAGCGGGTTTTCCGGCGCTGTCGGTAGCTGCCTGTGAAAACTCGTAGATACGTTTCTCCCACTGATAGGTTCCCTCATCCTTCGCGCTTTCCATTTTCCAGGCAATTCGCTCGGTTTTGTCGTAATCCTCGTATATTTTAATCGCGTCAAGATCAAAAGAAATTGTGAATTCAACATTCGGCCTGGTTCCGGCGAAAAGGTAACGCGCTATTTCCGGAGTGTAAACACGAAGTATGTCGGGAAGATCGATAACCTTTCCCTTCGAACTTGACATCTTGCCCGGCGTTCCCTTGATGCCGATGAAATCGTAACGGAATGTTACCGGAGCTTCCCAGCCGTACACATCCTTGCAGACGTGCCTTGCCGTATCGAAGCTGCCCCCCTGGCTGTGATGATCTTTACCAGCCGGTTCAAAGTCCACCTTTTCATATTCCCAGCGCATTGGCCAATCAACCCGCCAGACCAGTTTTACTGCTCCTGTTTTTCTTAAATCCACGGTCTCTTTATTTCCGCACAACTCGCAGGTGTACGAAAGGCCCCACTGCCCGTCCCAGCCGTCGATGTTGGTCTCGTCCCTGTTGCACTTTTCGCAGAACACGCTCACCGGCCACCATTCGCCCTGGATTTTGTGATCCTCATCGCGGAATTTATCAAGGATGGTTTTTAAGGCTTCCCTGTTTTCCAGGGCCTTGCGTATCCCATCCGCGTATTTGCTGGCACGGTAACTCGCGGCCTGGTAGAGGTATTCGGGAAAAATCCCCACCTCCGGCAGGACGCTTTCCACGTCAATCTCGTGGTGCCTTGCGTAACTGGAATCTCTATCCCAGGGATCGGGAACCAGGGTGATGGGAAAGCGGAGATAGTTTTTAAGCTCATCCTGCTTGGGCATATTGACGGGCACTTTGCGGAACACGTCGTACTCGTCCCATGAATAAATAAACCGCACTTTTTTGCCCAAATCCCTAAGGGCCCTGACCACCAAATCCACCGAGATTATTTCCCTGAAGTTGCCTATATGGACGGTTCCCGAAGGAGTAATTCCGGAAGCGCAGGTGTAGAGGTCTTTTTCGCCCTTTTCCCAGATTACCTTAGCCGCAGTTTCATCGGCCCAGTGGGCTGGGCGGTTGTTTGGTTGGCTTGAGTTGTTCTTTCCCATAGTGGAATGAGCTTAACGGAATTTGAAAAAAAGTTATAGGGAGGGTAGCCAAGTTAAACTCATTAAGTAATTAAGCTATCGCATCGTGCTTAAAAGCATAAAAAAAGTACTATCGCAAATTACACCTAAAAGGATAGCAAAATTCGCCAATTTGTCCACTATCTCTTTATTTAGTAAAATTTATTAAGTACTTTAATAAGGAAAACTGCAACACGGAAGCCTATGTATCAGACGCAGCAAAAAAACGAACCCGCATTTCATTTTGAGCGTTCCCGGCTGAACGACCTTTTCATGGAAGCCGTAAAACACCAACTGATCATAGTATGCGCCGGGGCTGGTTACGGAAAAACCAGCGCTGTTCATGATTTTGCGGCTAAGCACGACGCGGCTACCATATGGATGCAGGTCTCTGAGTGGGACAATGTGGAAGCCCGGTTTTGGGAAAGCTACACCCATACCGTAGCGCAGGTAGATCTGTCTTTTGCCAAAGCAATCAGCAAAATTGGTTTCCCGAATACCAAGGAAAAACTTAATTCTTTCCTTGCCATACAGCACAAATACGTTGATTTAAAACGGCGAAACATTGTCCTGGATGACTTTCACAACATTAAAAATCCGTCAATACTTCGCTTTGTGGAAGAATCCACTATTTTTAAGCTGCCGCCCGGGACTTCAATAATTCTTGTTTCCCGTTCTCCCCCGCAAATAAACGTAGCCAGCATGATCTACAGGGACAGGATATTCAACATAAGCGAAAATGACCTGCGTTTTACCGAGGGCGAACTTACTGAATATTTCCGCAGCCGGAATATTTCCGTTATGCCCGAGGAGTTCCGCGAAATAATACAGGATTCAGGTGGCTGGGCATTCGCGATCAACCTTATCGTGCGGGCGTATCAAAAAGCGCCGGGTTACGTAGGCTATATACGCGATGCTATGAAGACAAACATCTTCCAGCTTATCGAAACTGAAATCTGGGACAAAATCTCCGAACGCTTACAGTACTTTTTGGTACGCCTTTCCCTGATAGGCCATCTTTCCTTTGAGTTGATCAGTATGTTGGCCGGCGGCGATAAAGATCTTATCGCCGAATTTGAACAGCAGAACGCGTACATACGCCGCGAAAGCTATGTTAACGCATACAATATCCACCCTCTGTTTTTGGAATTCCTGCGCAATAAGCAGGAACTTCTTTCGGAGGATCAAAAACGGGAAACCTATACGATTTCCGCTGCCTGGTGCGACAAGAACGGTTTCAGGATTGACGCGCTGTCGTATTTTGAAAAAATAGGGGATTATCAATCAATAGTATACAATTTATTTAGACTGCCCATTCAGATGCCGGTTGAATTCGCGCGTTTTGCGGCATCGATCTTTGACAGGGCGCCGCCAGAGGCTTTTGAAAAAGTTGAATTACTTGCCGAAATGCACCTGCGTACCTATATATGCCAGGGTCTTTGGCAAAAATCAACTGAACTGGTAAAACAATATGAGGCAAAATTTCTGGCTTTACTGGCATCGAAGGAAAATAATCAGGAAAATAACATCAACAGGAAACGCAGCCTTGCACGGCTGTACATTTGCTGGTCATATTTACGCGGTATCATTGGCTTAACGGAAGATGTCTACGATTTTGATACGTACATGGGAAAAGCCTGTAAATTACTTTCTACATCAATCGATCCGGGTAAATTGAGCCCTCATTGTCCCGGAGCATGGATCTGCAATGTTGGTTCCTCAAGGAAAGGAGCGCCTGAGGACTACATTGCCGCCCTGGAACGCAACCAGGTTCACTTATCGTCCAGCATTATGAATGGTTCCCGGGCAGGAAAACTGGAATTAGCCAAGGGAGAACTGGAGTTCTACCGAGGTGAAAGCGCCGCCGCGCTTCCTTATGTCGTACTTGCGCTAAAGAAGGCGCGGGACAACAAACAGTACGTCCTTATTCACCGGGCGCTTTACTGCTATCTGCGAATCGCCGCCTCACAGGGGAATTTCTATTTGGCGGAACAAATAATAAAAGAAACAAAAGACCAACTAGACGAAACCGAATACTATAATCGTTTTATGGATTACGATATTTCCCTTTCATGGTATTACTGTTTTCTTGGTTTGCCGGAAAAGGCGGTTGACTGGGCAAAAGAGGATTTCTTGCCCTTCCGCCATCCGGGCTTTACTGAAAATTTCATGAATCAAATAAAGGCCAGGTATTGTTATGCTACGAGAAAGTTTAACGAGCTTATGGTGTTCATCAATGAAATGAGGAAAAGGGAGTCTAATCTGTTCGAGCGGATTGAACTTTTGGCGATGGAGGCCTGCATTCATTACAAAATGAGCAACAAAAAGAAAGCCTTTTCCGTTTTTTTGGAAGCTTATCAAAACGCGTTACCAAACGGAATACTGATACCTTTTATCGAGCTTGGCAAGGATATGCGCACTTTGACAGCTTCAGCGCTAAAGGAAACGAACTGCAAAATACCGGGGGCATGGCTTGAACTTGTCTACCGAAAGGCATCTTCCTACAGTAAACGCCAGGCTCATATAAGTTCAGAATATAAGATAGTAAACAGTATCGCAAAGGATTTTGCATTAACCCAGAGAGAAATGCAAATATTAAGCGATCTTTCCCACGGCCTTACACGCGCTGAAATTGCCGCAAATCTCGGTCTGTCAATTAATACCATAAAAATGATTATTAACAAGATTTACTTAAAAGCAAACGCCGAAAACCTCCCCGATCTTCTTCGCATAGTATTGGAACGAAAGATGATTTAGGGGTAGGCGACCACCCGTATTATGCTCAAAAGCACAAAAAATTCTTGTCGCAAATTACACCTAAAAGGACAAAAAAATCTTTTCTTTTCATAACAACGCTTTAAATACTCAAAATTTTGGAGTACTTTAAGACATTATAAAACACATGTTTTTTGCAAATAACAAAGGGAAAAAAAAGTAAAAAATGGGAGTACAAAAATTGTGTTCTATAAAGAAAACGGCAGCACTGAAGTAATGCTTCAGTCATTGCAAAAAAACGAAACTGCATTTCATTTTGAACGTTCCCGGCTTAATGATCTTTTTATCGAAGCCGTCAAATACCCGCTGGTCAATGTATGCGCCGGGGCGGGTTACGGAAAGACCAGCGCAGTCCATGATTTTGCAGAGAAATATGACACAGCTGCTGTTTGGATACAGATCTCCGAGCTGGATAATGTGGAAGCCCGGTTTTGGGAAAGCTTTGCCCATACCACGGTAAAGGATAATCAGCCTTTTGCCAAAGCGGTCAGCAAACTTGGCTTCCCGAATACAAAGGAAAGAATAAATTCTTTTGTTGCCCTGATGCAAAAATATGTGAATTTGTACCGGCGAATCGTTGTCCTTGATGACTTTCATAACATTAAAAATCCCTCGATAATTCACTTTGTCGAAGAAACTGCTTTTCTTAAACGACCGTCCGGAACTTCTGTCTTTCTGGTTTCACGTTCTTCCCCGCAAATAAACGTAGCCGGCATGATCTACAGGGACAGGATATTTAACATCAGCGAAAATGACCTGCGCTTTACCGAAGGTGAACTCGCCCAATATTTCCACAGCCGGAATATTTCCATCCAGCCTGAAGGCCTCCGCGAAATCATGCGGGATACCGGCGGCTGGGCATTCGCAGTCAACCTTATAGCTCGGTCGTATCAAAAAGCGCCGGGTTACGTTGGCTACATACGCGATGCTATGAAGACAAATATCTTCAAGCTTATCGAAACTGAAATCTGGAACGAAATCTCCGAGCGCTTGCAGATTTTTTTGGTACGCCTTTCCCTGATAAGCCATCTTTCCTTTGATTTGATCGGCTTATTGGCAGGATGGGATGAGAATCTAATCGCAGACTTTGAAAAGCAGAACGCGTATATACGCCGCGATAGCTACGTCAACGCGTACCTTATTCACCCCTTGTTTTTGGAATTCCTGTGTAAAAAGCAGGAACTCCTTTCGGAAAATCAAAAACGGGAAACTTACGCGATTGCTGCGGACTGGTGCAACAAAAACGGCTTCAGGATCGACGCGCTGTCGTATTATGAAAAGACAGGGAACTACCAATCAATTGTATACCTTCTTTTTGAATTACCCGCACAGATACCGGATGAAATCGCGCGCTATGCAGCGTCGATATTTGACCGGGCGCCTACGGACAATTTTGACAAGGTCCAATTCCTTGCCGAAAAGCACCTGCGCACCTATATGTGTCAGGGTCTTTGGCAGAAAACACTTGAGCTGGTGAAAAAATACGAGGCAAAATTTCTGGCGCTGCCTGAAAATGACATCGACGGGAAACGCACCCTGGCAAGGCTGTATGTTTGCTGGTCCTATATACGTACCCTGGTTGGCTTAACTGAGGACATCTACGATTTTGATACTTACATGGGAAAAGCCTGCAAATTAATTTCCACGTCAATCGATCCCGGCAATTTGGGCCCCCTTTGCCCTGGCGCATGGATCAGCTATGTTGGCACTTCAAGGAAAGGTGCGCTGGAAAAATACATCGCCGCTTTGGAGCGCAGCCAGGTTTATATATCGTCAAGCTTTATCAAAGGTTTTATGGCGGGAGAGGCGGAATTGGCCCAAGGAGAGCTGGAGTTCTACCGGGGCGAAGCAGCCGCCGCGCTTCCTCATGTCGAACTTGCGCTAAAGAAGGCGCGGGACAACAAACAGTATGTACTTATTCACAGGGCGTTGTACTATTTTCTTAGAATCTCCGCTTCACAGGGGAATTTCGACCTGGCGGAACAAATAATACAAGAAACAAAAGACCAAATAAATGAAACTGAATACTTAAATCGTTTTATGGATTACGATATTTCCCTTTCATGGTATTACTGTTTCCTGAGGCTGCCGGAAAAGACAGTTGACTGGGTAAAAGAGGGGTTCTTACCCTTTAGCCATCCGGGCTTTATTGAAAATTTCATGAATCAAATAAAAGCAAGGTATTGTTTTATTACAAAAAGATTTTCTCCGCTTCTGGTGTACATTGATGAAATGAAAAGACGGGAGTCGTTTCTGTACGAACGGATTGAACTTTTGGCAATGGAAGCCTGCATCCATTACAAAACAGGCAACAAAAAGAAAGCTTGTGCCATATTTTTGGAAGCTTATCAAAAAGCGTTACCCAACGGAATCCTGATGCCTTTTATCGAGCTTGGCAAGGATATGCGTACTTTGACAGCTTCCGCGCTAAAGGAATCAAACTGCAAAATACCGGGAGAATGGCTTGAACTTGTCTACCGCAAGGCTGCTTCCTACAGTAAACGCCAGGCTCACATAAGTTCAGAATACAAGAAAGCCAACCGAATTGCGGAAGATTTTGTATTGTCTCCGAGAGAAATACAAATTTTAAGCGATCTTTCCCACGGCCTTACACGCGCGGAAATTGCCGTAAATCACGGCTTGTCAATTAATACCGTTAAGATGATGATTAACATGATTTACTCAAAAGCAGGCGCCGAAAACCTCCCCAATCTTATCCGCATAGCATTGGAACGAAAGATGATTTAGGGTTAGGCTTGGGTATCCACCAGCAATATGCTCAAAAGCGCAAAAAATTGTTGTCGCAAAATACACCCAAAAGGATGGAATAATTCGCTATTTGTGATATAATTAGATATTGTATTATTATTAGATTTTTTGGATAATTTTAAAAGATTCTTCAAAAACTGGGGTATAAAATTTTGTCCAACAGGGAAAACAGCAGCACAGCAGCAATGCTTCAAATGTGGAAAAAGAACGAAGCAGAGTTCTATTTTGAGCGTCCCCGGCTGAATAATCTTTTTATGAAAGCTGTTAACTACCCTCTTGTCATTGTATGTGCCGGGGCAGGTTACGGAAAAACCAGCGCTGTTCATGATTTTACGGTAAAGTACGACGCGACTACTGTATGGGTACAGGTTAGCGAGCGGGACAATGTGGAAGCCCGGTTTTGGGAAAGCTACATCCATACCGTGGAACAGTTAAATCAGTCTTATGCCAAAGCACTCGGCAAACTTGGTTTCCCGAATACCAAAGAAAAGATAAATTACTTTCTTGCCCTTCAGCACAAATATGTTGATAACAGGCAGCGAATTGTTGTCATGGATGACTTTCACAGTATTAATGCGCCTTCGATTATTCGCTTCGTGGAAGAATGTACTTTTTTTAAGCAGCCAACGGGAACAGCAATAATTCTGATTTCCCGTTCTCCCACGCAAATAAACACAGCCGGCATGATCTATAAGAACCAGATTTATTACATAAGCGAAAATGATCTGCGATTTACCGAGGATGAACTCTCTCAATATTTCCGCCGCCGCGATATTTCTGTTAAGCCGGAGGATCTCCGCGAAATAATGCAGGATACCGGCGGCTGGGCATTCGCAATCAACTTGATTGCGCGGTCATATCAAAAAGCGCCGGGTTACGTGGGCTATATACGCGATGCCATGAAGACAAACATTTTCAAGCTTATCGAAACTGAAATCTGGGACGCTATCTCCGAGAGCTTGCAGTTCTTTTTAATACGCCTTTCCCTGATAAGCCACCTTTCTTTTGATTTAATCGCCCTATTGGCCGGCGGGGACGAGAATTTATTCGCCGAATTTGAACGACAAAACGCGTATATACGCATTGACAGCTACATTAACGCGTACCTCATCCACCCTTTGTTTTTGGAATTCCTGCGCAATAAGCAGGAACTTCTTTCGGAAGATCAAAAACGGGAAACCTATACGGTTGCCGCGAACTGGTGCAACAAGAACGGTTTTAGGATTGACGCGCTGTCGTATTTTGAAAAGATAGGAGACTATCAATCGATAGTACACCTTTTTTTTGAATTGCCCACCCAGTTGCCGGCTGAAACGGCGCGCTATGTGGCGTCCATCTTTGACAGGGCGCCGCCTGAGGATTTTGACAAGGTGAAATTTCTTGCAGAAACACACCTGCGTACCTATATACAACTGAATCTTTTTGAAAAAGCGCTTGAACTGATGAAACGATATGAGGCAAAATTTCTGGCATCTCTGTCATTGAAGGAAAATGACATCGACGGGAAACGTATCCTGGCAAGGCTGTATCTTTGCTGGGCCTATATACGCATCAGTGTTGGCTCAACGGAGGATGTCTACGATTTTGATACATACATGGAAAAAGCCTGTAAATTGCT
>Ga0268262_10000753_pt1 | contig 42037 bp, 32 predicted proteins | sample TergutNc150P3_FD_190354 | JGI IMG/M metagenome (GOLD analysis project Ga0268262, IMG submission 190354) | Nasutitermes corniger P3 segment gut microbial community from laboratory colony in Florida, USA - Nc150 P3 (SPAdes) (version 2) | ecosystem: Host-associated > Arthropoda: Insects >...
TTGCGGAAAATCGACTTACTGACGTGACCATTCCCAATAGCGTTACTTCCATTGGACATTTTGCATTCAAAAATAATGGGCTGACCAACATAATTATTCCAAATAATATTACTTTTATCGGTGAATCCGCATTTTCATATAACGAACTTACCAGCGTAACTATTCCAAATAAGGTTACTTCCATTGAAGAGTACTCGTTTGAGCATAATCAACTTACAAGTATAACAATCCCCAATAGCGTTATTTCCATCGCCGCTTTAGCATTTAAGGATAATCAGCTTACCAGCGTAACTATTCCCAATAGCGTCACTCATATTAAATATTGCGCGTTTGAGAATAATCAAATTACAAGTATAACCATTGGTTCTAATGTATCTCTTTCCGAACGTTCATTTGAATTTATTTTTAACGTCTTTTATGACAATAACGGCAAACAGGCGGGAACTTATACTTACAAAGACGGCTCATGGACATGGGTAAAATAACATGGTCTTTAAAAAATGCTTTTTAATTTTAGCGGCGGTTTTTGTATTAACGCTCTCTTTCTGCAATAAAGAAAAAAAGCTACCCGATCCAATAATCTATGAGCCAAATGAATTTTTTATAGAGGGAACCGTCCTGATTAAATATACTGGCAGTTCAACAGATGTAATTATTCCCGATGGAGTCACTTCAATTGGTAAAGAGGCGTTTAGAGAAAAGCGACTTAAAAGTGTAATTATTCCTGATGGCATTACTTATATAGCGGATAACGCATTTCGGAGTAATCAACTTATCAACATAACAATTCCTGAAAGCGTTACTTATATTGGAGAAGAAGCGTTTGCATGGAATAATCTTATAAGCTTAACAATTCCAAACGGTGTTACTGCTATCAGTAAAGGAATATTTAAAGGAAACAAACTCACCGATTTTACAATTCCCAATAATGTTACTTCCATAGGAGAAGAGGCATTTATGGATAATAAATTCACCGGTATAACTATACCGGAAAGCGTTAATTTTATTGGAAAAGACACGTTTTTAAAAAATAATATTTACGGAATAACTTTAGGTCAAAATGTTTCGACCGCATTAAGCAGGGCGTTTCTTGAAGAACAGGAAGACGGAGACGAAGATTACTACGGTTACGGAAACAATTATGAAGAACCGCCCGTTTCTTTCCCTTTTGGGTTTGATTTATATTACATTTTTAATGATAGTCAGGCGGGAACTTATATCTATAATAATGAAAAATGGAGTTTTTTCCCTGCTAATTGGGTATATGATGATAAAACAGGTATATGGGCTGAACCTTTACCTGATGGCAAATCTGTAAAAATTATTATATATAGGGGAGAAAGTACGGAAATACAAATCCCCCCGCTAATAAAAAATTTGCCTGTTGTTTCAATTGGAGACGGTGTATTTCACTCAAAAGAAATTATTGGCGTAACAATTCCCCAAGGCGTTACTTACATTGGAGATAGCGTATTTGAGGATAATAAACTTACCGTCATAACCATTCCCGATGGCGTTACTTTCATTGGAGACGGCGCGTTTGAGGATAATAAACTAACCGATGTAACTATCCCTGAAGGCGTTACTTCCATTAACATAGGTACGTTTAGAAATAATCAGCTAACAAGCGTAATTATTCCCAATAGCGTTACTTCTATCAGAGATTTTGCTTTTAAGTATAATAAAATTACCAGCATAACTATTCCAAATGGCGTTACTTCAATAGGGTATGAGGCGTTTTATGAAAATCAGCTTACAAGCATAACTATTCCCGATAGCGTTACTTCTATCGAATACTACGCGTTTGCGAATAATAAAATTACAAGTATAACCATTGGTTCAGATGTTAAATTACATTCAAAAGCATTTGAATATAATTTTTCTCAATTCTATGATGATAACGGCAAACAGGCGGGAACTTATGTTTACAAAAACGGCTCATGGAGCAAGAGCAAGTAAATTCAACTCAAACCACTCATATCAATACTAAATCTTTTCATGCTTTTTAATTTTTTCGCTAAATCCTCTTTCCATTTTTCTTCCATGTCCATCGTAAAATAAGTATATCCCTCCAAAACAGAAGGCAGAATTACGCCCTGTTCGGCAATAACAATCATATTATGCTTTCCAAGTTTTCCAAGAAAATAGCCCGCTTCAAATATTAGATTTTCTCTTGCTTTTTTTTCATATTCGGAATCGCCGCTATAATTGCCTGTGTCCTCGTTTGTAAGTATTATTATCGCCGCTTTTATGTCGGAGTATTCTTCAAGTTTTTCCAAAAGCGTCCGTCCCCTGTTTAATTGTTCGTTCAAAATTATCGGCTCAATTCCCAATTTTGATATATATTTAGCCACTTTGTCTTTAACGCCGTCGTTACGCCCGTGAACAATTAATATATTTTTTTTATGCGACTCTTTATGTGACGAATTATTTAAATCATTCTGCTCTCTTTCTTCAATATCCACATCGTGAAGAATTTCCGACTCGAAGTTTTTTAAATAAAAAATAGCGGTTCTTAAACCTTTCTTAAAGTTATATTTTTCATTTAATATGTGTTCTTTCCAGCCGTCTCTAAAAATGTCATAGGTAATATAAGTAATAAAAAATGTGATGTTCTCAAAAGTATGCGCCTCGTGTGATTCTTCGCCGAATACTTTTTGCAAAAATCGAATAGAGTCGTTTCTCCATGACTTGAACGCGTGGTCGGTTACTTTTGAATTTTGCAGACCTTCCGCCCTTTCAATTAGATCCTGTATCTTTGCCATTCTTATACTCTTTACCTGCATTATATTTTGCATTATTTTTTAAGTTTTGTCTGTCTACTTCATTGACAACTCCCCTAAACGTACGTATAGTCACAATATGGGTCAGGACCAGCGCGAAAAAATATCTGTTCTCTCAAACGCGGCAAAATACGGCGTGTCCCCCGTGATAAAAGGGCGCAGAAGAAATGCGCTCCTTTCCATAATAGCCTGCGTTTTATTATGGGGCTTTTCTTTTATTTCCATTAAGGAATCTCTGCCGGTTTTCCCCCCCATGACGCTGGGAGCCGTGCGTTTTATAATCGCCATTGTGGTACTTTTTTTAATGTATCGCTTTTCTGCGGAATGGCAGGGTTCAAACAAGTGGCTTAAATCTGATTTGCTTCTGTTAATAGGCTCTGGTTTCGCGGGGGTTACTTTTTACTTTTTCTTTGAAAATAACGGCGTAATGCGGGTTACGGCATCGGAAGCTTCCATTATAACGGCGGCCATTCCGGTGCTTACAATGATCGCCGATTGGCTCGCGGCAAAATTAGCATTAAAAACAAAAAGCGCCGACGGTAATCCGGCGCATGACGACGCGCCGCGTCTTGGCTGGCAGGCGTGGCTGGGTGCGTTTATTTCCATTGCCGGAGTCGCGTTTGTCGCCGGAGTTTCATTCACCATTTCAGGGAGCATATCAGGTTATGTTTACATGGGGGGAGCCGCGTTGTGCTGGGTTGGCTACAGCCTGCTTACCCGGCCACTCTTTGAGCGGAAACGCTCCCGGCTCTATATCGTATTCTGGCAAAATTTTTTTGGGTTTGTCGGGTTACTTCCCTTCGCCATGCTGGAATACAAAAGCTGGGGCTCTCCCACATTGCCCGTCATGCTGCATGTGATTTTTCTTGCCCTTGGCTGTTCCGCCCTTGGGTACTGGCTCTACGCCCACGCGATGGAAGTTTTGGGAGTATCTACAACGTCGGTATTTATCAATTTAATTCCCGTAGTAACGGTGATTTCAGGATTCATCGTTTTGCATGAAAGGCTTACCTTTTTGCAGGGGGCGGGTGCGTCGCTGGTTCTTGCGGGGGTATATTTAACAATACTGCCCCAGCGCGCAAAAAGCCTTTAAGGAAAAACCGTATGCAGAGACTTTTTATATCGGTAAACTGTAATGAAAAAGTAAAAAAGCAACTTCTCTCCGTTCAGGAAAAAATAAAAAAGCCGTCCGTAAAAGGAAATTTTTCACTGCCGGAAAATCTGCACCTAACGCTTGTTTTTATCGGCGAGACTCCCGATGATACAATACCGCTTTTAACTTCCGCGGTTGAAAAGGCTCTCTTTCCGCCCGCCGCCCCCTTCGCGCTTACTTTCACTACGGCAGGCTGTTTTAAGCACAGTAATAAGGAACTATGGTGGATTGGGACTGATGTTAACGATAAATATCTTGATATTCTAAAAACAATCAGGGGGCGTATTACAAGTGATTTACTCTCAAATGGCGTACATTTTGATAACAGGCCTTTTAGCCCGCACATTACCCTTGGCAGGGAGATAAAGCATGAATTGCCTATTGTTATCCCCAAACAGGAAATAATATATCCTGTAAACCGGATTAGCCTTATGAGATCGGAACGTATCAGCGGAAAATTGACGTATACGGAAATATTTGGGGTGGATTTAAGGGGGGGAATAAAACACACATCATAAACTTAAGAATATTTTACCTCTTGTAACTTTCACATTGAAATGCTAAAATACTCTCAATGAGACAAAAAGCCGCCATTATTGGCAAAAAGCCGCATAATTCCCTACCCCAAAAAGGCTTTGAAGTGCTGGCAATTGAAAGTACGACGCCGGGGCGTTTGGATTTGGTTCATCTACACGCCTTAAGCGGCGTGCAATATTTGTCCCCCCCCCCCCCAGTTATCAAATAACCGTAAAAATAGGGTCAAATCGTTTTTTTCACACATTATTCTTAATATCCTCGGTAAAACGCTGTTTGTTACCTACAACGGCTTTTTTATAAATCAACTTATGGGAGTTCGCTTATGAAAAACACAATCAAACTTATCGGCGTTATTGCATTTTTAGCAATAATAGGATTTTCTTTCACCGCCTGCGGAGGCAGCGATGACGACAAAAACAACGGGGGCGGCGATGGCGTCGATAACAGCAACGGCGACACTTCGTGGTCTAATGGGACTTGGGATAAAGCACCCTTTCAACTGGTAATTAATGGAAACAATTTTACCATAAAAAATAATGCCGTTGATCTTTATAAAGGAACAATATCCTTTACAGGAAATGAATCCGCCGGCAGTTTTGTGATTACCGTTAGTCATATTTGGGGTGATGGACAGTGGAATGTATCAACAGGGCTTACTGACAATGGAACATACACAAAATCCAACAACACTCTAACATTAATCGGAATGAGCCAACCTGCCCTGGCAGCGGGAAATGGCGCTTGGACAAAAACAGATAGCGGAAGCACAGGCGGTGGAAATCCATTTATTGGCACATGGACTGGCAATGGTATGACATTAGTATGTACAGATTCCACTTGGAGCAATAATAATTATTCAGGTACTTATACACATAGCGGCAATTCGGCAATTTTTACTGAAACAACAATAGTATCATCGGGTCTTAGATTTGGGACTGCTACTGTTTCAGGGAACACAATGACCTTAATTGTAGAAGAAACTGATGTATATACACTTACAAAAGGCAGTGACGTAAGCAACTACAATATTGGCGATACAGGACCAGGCGGTGGAAAAATATTTTACAAAAGCGCCACAGGCTTTACGGTATATCAAAACGCAAGTGATACAACGGGAACAATTTGTTATTATCTTGAAGCCGCTCCCGTAGCTCAAGGGTCTCTTGCATGGGCTTCATCATCTTATCAATCTACTGACATATCAGGAACTGGAACGTCCATCGGTACCGGCAAGAAAAACACCGCTCTGATTCTTGCCACGGACGCAAACGCCCCTGCCGCAAAAGCCTGCAATAATTATAGCAATAATGGCAAAAACGACTGGTTCCTCCCAAGCAGATATGAACTGGAGGAACTTTACAACCAAAGAACTACTATTGGTTTACCTGCATCTATTATTGACGGCGTGCCTAGATATGGAAACTATTTCTCCTCATCACAGTACGATAATACGCTGGTGTGGGAAATTCTTTTCGGCAGCGACACGCTTGATTACTACGACAAAAAGGAATTTAGCCGTTCAGTTCATGCTATCCGGGCTTTTTAACGCTTTTTATAAGGAGAATATTAAATGAAAAACATTTTTAAATTGTTAGGCATTATCGCCCTTGTAGCAATAATAGGGTTTTCATTCGCCGCTTGCGATAACGGCGATGGTGACAAAGGCGATGACGGTAAAAAAGAAGAAGACACCCCAATATCTTCATTTGCCGGAACATGGAACGCAAGCGGAGGGCGTTCAATCGTCTTTAGCGGAAGTACCTTTACCTACAAAGTTAATGGCACAACAACCTATTCAGGCACTTTCTCCGTTTCAGGTTCGACCATTACCTTTAACGCAATGGGTTTAGGAACGGCAAGCGGTAATTTTCAACTGGCAGGGGAAGCGCTTGTCCTTTCAAACCACACATGGGATAGCACGGTAAACGGCACATACACAAAAGATAACGGAACAGGAGGCGGCGATGTAGAGACTTTTCTTAACGGAAAATGGGCAGCCACTAATCCCAACCGCAATTTTGTAATAAGCGGCAATACATGGACTTATTATGAATCTAATCCTGACGGATATTCCAAAGGCACATGGAGCAGTACTGTTACGCCAGCCGCTAACACTACTGGAACTATTACCCTTACTATTACTCAAATTAATTCCGGCGGTTGGACAAATTTACCGGCACAATACGAAAGTGTAAAAACAAACACGGCAACATTTACAATAAATGCCGCAGGTAATCAAATGACCATAACTAATCCAACTCTCACAACTGACGGTGTTTGGGGGACATTAGCAGGCACATACACAAAAGACAGTGGAAGTGTCATCAATCAAACCCCGGTTGCAGGTGATTATACTGTCGGCAATTTGAATCAGACAGCCGGAAGAGTTACAGCGGTAACCATATCGCCAATTAACGGTAAATCAACTGGTACGGTATTTAACGTTAAATATAACGGTAATACCGCAGTTCCTCAGACAGCCGGAACCTATGCCGTTACATTTGATGTCGCAACGGCTGTAGGTTGGAACGAGGCAACGGGCTTATACGCAGGTAATCTTATCGTAACAGGCGGTGTTCACGGCGGCATTAACTACAGTATTGGTGACTATGGCCCCGGCGGCGGCATAATTTTTTATGTTGATCCTAATGGCTTTACCATGACAGACACAGGTGAAACCTGCTACTACCTTGAAGCCGCCACCGTTAACCAAGCAACATCTGTTATATGGGCATCGGCTACGGCGAATGTTGATACAGAAAGCGCTATAGGAACAGGAAGAAAAAATACGGCTACTATTCGCAGTTCATTATCAAGCGCTCCTGCGGCCAAAGCATGTACCGATTATAGAGGGTCAAATAATCTTAACGATTGGTATCTTCCCAGCCAATACGAAATTAGAGAATTATATAAACAAAGAACTTATTTTGGTAAAATAACAGGTTCTTACTGGTCTTCAACGCAACCTTCTACCACTACTTATGGTTATGCGTATCACCTAAATTTCGATAATGGGAGCGGAAGTAGCGGCTCAAAGAACAGCATATATGATAATGTTCGGGCTATTCGGGCCTTTGGAATCAGCAGCGGCGGTAATACCGATCCTACTCTTTCCGGAACAATTATCATTTCACCAAGTGCCGACATTACTACAGGAACAAAATTAACGGCAACATACAATGGATCGGAAACAATTACTACATACCAGTGGAAAAAAGAAGGTGAAAATGTAGGAATTAATTCAACAGAATTCACGCCAACAATAACAGGAAATTACAACGTAACAATAAGCGCTGTAGGATATAAAATGAAGATAAGCGCCGCAGTTACTGTTTCAACGGAACTAACATATAAATTAGGCGACACCGGCCCGGGCGGCGGTGTAATATTTCATGTTGATCCTAATGGTTTTACTATAACAGCCACAGGCGAAACCTGTCATTACCTTGAAGCCGCGCCGGAAACTTCTTCGGGGCTTACATGGGCATCATCGGGTTATACTTCAATCAATATTACCGGCACGGCGGAGGCTATTGGCGCAGGCAAGAAAAATACAGCCCTTATTCTTTCGACAGACGCAAACGCGCCTGCGGCAAAATTCTGCGCCGATTATAGAGGGCCGAATAATTTTAATGATTGGTATCTTCCCAGCAAAGATGAATTGAATAAACTTTGGAATAATAAAGATATTGTAAATTTCGCCAGCGTCAGTCACTGGACTTCATCCCAGAGTGACGGTACACATGCGACAAAATGGCAGCGAAGCAGCGATACTTATTCCTATTGGTTAGGAGACTACAAAAATACTTCTGCCAGCGTTCGTCCAATCCGGGCTTTTAAAGAAGAATAAGGCAAACAGTAATAAAAATATTAGGAGTATTCTATGAAAAACGTATTAAAATTTTTAACAATTATCGCCCTTGTTGCAGTAATAGGGTTTTCATTCGCCGCTTGTAATAACGACAATGACAACGGCAACGACAATGGCGATAACGGCAAAAAAGAAGAAGACACCCCAATATCTTCATTTGCCGGAACATGGAACGCAAGCGGAGGGCGTTCGGTCGTCTTTAGCGGAAATACTTTTAACTATAAAGTTAATGGAACAACAACGTATTCAGGAACTTTCTCTGTTTCAGGTTCGACCATTACCTTTAACACAGTTTCAGGAGCGGCAAGCGGTAATTTTCAACTGGCAGGGGAAGCTCTTGTCCTTTCAAACCACACATGGGATAGCACGGTAAACGGCACATACACAAAAGATAACGGAACAGGGGGCGGCGATACAAAAGAAGTAGATCCAAAATTAATTGGAAAATGGGAATGGGAAACATTAACTGTTTCTGGAGTTCAACATAATCTTCCTTTTTCAGACATTAATTCTGGTGGGTATATATTTACTTCAAATAGTCATACAGATTATGTGAATGGAAACATTAGAGTAAATTACTCAAGCGGTGTATATACAGAAAATAACAAACTTTATGTGCCAGGAAATACAGAGGGAAGTTTATATTCTTTAACCGCAACTGGAGACAAACTGACTGTATTTGCAATAGATGGATTATCCAGCGTAATTGCAAAAAAAGTTACAAATTTTAGTTGGGATAATAGCACAAGCGGTGGCAACAATCCATTTATTGGAAAATGGAATATGACTGCTATTGATGGAGTATCAATAACATGTACAGATTCCACTTGGACTTTATCAGGTTCGTCAGGCACTTTTACATATAATGGTAATACTGCAACTTTTATTCAAACAAATGGAGCAACATATGGTACAGCCACCGTTTCAGGAAATACAATGACTATAGTAACAAGTAGCGGAGGTACATCTACATGGACAAAAGACAGCGGAAGCGGCGGTGGCGGTAATTCCTTAACGTGGACAGCAGTTGCGGACAGTAAATTCGGTTCGTCTGATATAATGGCAATCGCATATGGCAATAACAATTTTGTTGCAGTTGGAGAAAGCGGTAAAATAACGTATTCAAATGACGGTATAACATGGAACGCTGTTAGCAATAGCACAAGTACAAGTATTTTCCGTGCAATCACCTATGGCAGTGACAAGTTTGTTGCCGGTGGTGGCGGAGGTAAAATGGCGTATTCAAATGACGGCATAACATGGAACGCTGTTAGTAATAGTACATTTACAAACAATATCAATGCAATCGCTTATGGAGGCAATAAGTTTGTTGCGGTCGGCAGAGATGGTAAAATAGCGTATTCAGATGACGGTATAACATGGAACGCTGTTAACGATAGCACATTTTCAACTACTGAAATTTTTGTAATAACCTATGATGGTAGCAAGTTTGTTGCAGTTAGTTATAGCTCAGGTTTATCCTACACTTTTAAAGTAGCACATTCAACAAACGGTATAACATGGAATGTTGTTAGCGATAGCCTATCTACATTATTTACATCTGGAATAAAAGCAATCGCCTATGGCGGTGGAAAGTTTGTTGGAGGTGGCTATGGTAAAATGGGTTATTCAAGTGACGGTATAACATGGATTGCTATTAATGATAGCACATTTGGAACATATCAAATCAATTCAATAGTCTATGGCAGTGGAAAGTTTGTTGTGGGTGTCACTTCTTATGATACAAGTCCTTACAGCAGTAAAACCGTTTATTCCGATGACGGTATAACATGGAATACTATTAGTAATAATGCATTTGGTTCAACTTATATTTATGCAATTGCTTATGGCGGTAACAAATTTGTTGCAGTTGGAGATAAGGGTAATATGGTGTATTCGGGCAATTAAAGATTAAATATTGGTGTAACGGCGATTAAAACCGTTACGCCATTTTTAAAATAAAACTAAGTAAGGAGAAAATTGTATGAAAAAACATTTTCAAACAAATCAAGCTATGCGAAGCATGGCAATTATCGCCTTTGTGGCGATAATCGGGTTTTCTTTCGCCGCTTGCGGCGGAGATGACAATGGCGATGACGGCAAAAAAGACGGCGGCACAAGCGGCGGCGGCGGTTCATTTGTTGGCACATGGACAGGTGATGGTTTGACGGTAACATGTACGGCTGCCACTTGGAACGCGGTATACCCAGGACAAGGGTCTTGGTCAGGCCCTTATACCAGTAACGGTAATACGGCAAATTTTACTGAAACAAATGGTAATAATTTTGGTACTGCCACTATTTCAGGTAACACAATGACCGTAACATCAACTTACGGTACATTTCATCTTACAAAAAATGGCAGCGGCGGCCCAGGCGGAGGAACGGACACAGGGACTTTTCTTAACGGGAAATGGTCGGCGACTGGTCCAAACCGCAATTTTGTAATAAGCGGCAATACTTGGACTTATTATGAATCTAGTCCTAACGGATATTCCAAAGGCACATGGAGCAGTACCGTTACACCGGCCGCTGGCACTACCGGAACTATTACCCTTACTATTACTCAATTTTATTCCAGCGGCAGTTGGATAAATTTACCGTCACAATACGAAAGCGTAAAAACAAACACGGCAACATTTACAATAAATGCCGCAGGCAGTCAAATGACCATAACTAATCCAAATCTCACGACCAGTGGCGTTTGGGGGACATTGGCGGGCACATACGTAAAAAATTGAAACAATTAAAGAATGGTGTAACGGCGGTTAAAACCGTTACACCATTCTTCAAATTACAAGGAGTATTCAATGAAAAACGAAAAAAAAAATGTGATGAATTTTACGACGGCAAAACTCCAAACTAAAATACTTAGCATTTTAGCTATCGCCCTTGCAGTGGTTATAGCGTTTTCAATAATGGGTTGCGAGGATGAAGATGATGAAAAAGATAATGACGAAGCCAGTTTCTTAATGGAAGGCTCGTCTCTTAATTCCTATTTATTTCTTAACCATACCGGTTATGATGTAAAAGTAACAATAGGCAGTGAGAAAAAAACAATAAAGGCTCATGACACTGCCAGTATGCAGATTTCTTCTTCATCTCCTTCTTCTAATACTGTTAAATACAGCCCCGCAAGCAAGGTAGTGCCCCGATATGTTATAAAAGGCTCGGCTACCTTTGAAGCAAGATGATAAATAATAGGTATGAATTTGCCCTGGAAAAAATCCTAACAACTCGCCCCTGAATCTTCCAGTATTTTAATAATGCCGGTATAATTCTTACTTTTAGCATGCGCCAACGGGGTGACTCCGTCCTTATCTGGCAAATTAACATCCGCGCCGGAATCAACCAAAAGACGCACAACCTCAGTATGCCGTTTTCCTCCGTCGCCTAAAATAATCGCCTCAAGTAACGCGGTCCACCCAATTCTATTAACATGGTTGACGCGGATATCCGTCTTTAAAAGTTCCCTTATAATTTCAACATGTCCCCGGTCGGCGGCGCGGATCAGCCCTGTTCCATTGTAACTGTCCGTACAGTGGACGTCCGCCCCCGCTCTGAGAGTTTTCTTCAGCAGTTCCGTAAATCCATCGGATGTTGAAATCAAATAGGCGCTTTGCAGGGTATTGTCTTTCATATTGACATCCGCGCCGGCGGCAATTAATAAATCGACAATTTCAAGATTGTTCTTATAAGCGGCGGCCACAAGGGCGCACCTACCTTCCCTGTCCTGCGCGTGGATATAAATATCTTTCTTTAGTAATGATTTTACGGTTTCAACATCGCCTTTTTCAGAGGCGGTTATTAGTTGCAGATATTCTTTTTTTGATTGTTCTGAATAATTATTCATGAATAGCATTATTAATAATCATGAAAGAATTACCCATTTTATCAATCCCTTCATTTTGAATACACTACTTGCGCGCTCACTCCGTCAAGCTTGTCGATTTTTCCCGAAAGCGCGTTGATTGCATCCTGCGGCGCGTCAACGGCGATGCTGATAATGTTAATATTTTTTTTGTGATAGGGAATGCCCATTCGTCCTATCAGACATTTCGCATATTCATGCAATATTCCGTTTAGTTTTTCAGCACTATCCGTGTTTTCAACAATTATCCCTATTATTGCGACCTTGTTTTCCATTTTTTATACCTCCATTTATAATTAATAATTATATATTTTTTTCCCCTTGACAACAATCCTAAACACCTGTATAGTCTTTGTATGGGTCAGGACCTGCGCGAAAAAATTTCGGTTCTCTCAGGAGCGGCAAAGTACGACGCTTCCTGCGCCACCTCCGGAAGCGACGGCTTTAAGGGCAAGGGCGGAAAAAAGTTCGGCACCAGCCTGCCTATGGGCGTATGCCACAGCTGGACTCAGGACGGACGCTGCGTAAGTTTGCTAAAAGTGCTTTATTCCAACGTTTGCAAATACGACTGCGCCTACTGCGTCAACCGCGCGTCGGCAGACATTAAAAGGGCAAGTTTTACCGTCAGGGAATTGGCTGAATTGACGTGTGAGTTTTATAAACGCAACTATATCGAAGGGCTTTTTCTGTCGTCGGGGATTTTCGCGGACCCGGACATTGTAATGGAAAAGCTGACGGAGACCGCAAAAACGCTCAGGACGGAAATGGGCTTTGGCGGATATATCCACCTAAAACTAATTCCCGGCACGGGCGATAAAATGATCCGCGAGGCGGGAAAGTGGGCCGACAGGTTAAGCGTCAATATCGAGCTTCCTACGGAAAAAAGCCTTCAATGTTTAGCGCCTGAAAAATCCAAAAAGGCGATTATCGGCGCGATGAATGATTTCTCCTGTTTAAGCCGCGAAATGGAAGAGACAAAACAAATAAGCAAATTTCTTCCGCAGGGAAAAGCGGAGGCTATTCAATTCGCGCCGGCGGGGCAAAGCACACAGCTTATCGTTGGGGCTACAAACGAGGACGACAGGCAGATCATCAATCTGACAAGTTCGCTCTACAATAAATTTTCATTAAAGCGGGTGTACTATTCGGCGTTTATTCATCCGGGAAGTTACGCGCATAAAGAAAATATTTTTGACCCGCGCCTGCCTGAAACTTCCGGCCCGCCGCTTGTCAGGGAACACCGTTTGTATCAGGCGGACTGGCTTTTGCGGTTCTACCATTTTGAAGCTGGGGAAATTTTACCCGAAAACGAACCGTTCCTTGACGCGCATATCGACCCAAAAACCGCGTGGGCGTTAAAAAATCTTGATTTTTTCCCAATAGAAATAAACAACGCCGATTACGAAACTTTACTGCGTATTCCCGGCATCGGCGCCAAGACCGCGCGGCGGATAATAGAAAGCCGCCGCTCGCGCAGTTTGACAATAGAAAACCTTCACAGAATGGGGGCGACGCTGAAACGCGCCCGCTATTTTTTATCAGCCGGCGGCGCGTATATCGATCGCCCTGACGATCCCGTCCGTATCCGTCGTTTGCTCTCCGACGCGGACGGAGCGGGGCTTCAACTGCCGCTTTTTGAGTTTTAATATGAGAATAAGCCTTGATCAACTTTTTTCCGGCATATTCCATCCCTCTTGCGCCTTCGGCGAAGAAAAACCACTGGAGCTTGCCGCGAATGAACAGACGGAGCGGATTGAAAAAGAGGACATCGATTTTGTCACTTCTTATTTTTCCAATGATTTTAATATTTCGCAATTTAATGAAACGGCGCAAAACCTCTTTGAATTGTCAGCTAACGCTTTTTACGGCATTATTCTCGCGTGGCTAAGCGAACTTCCCATAGAAAAAGAAATAATTTCCTTTGGCAGGGGGATTTTATCCGCCGCGCAGAATTTTAGCAATTCGGCTGACAAACGCCGCGCTGCGGATAAGGCGGCAAATAACCGCGCGGACTGTGACGCGTTAACGGTGCTGAACACGGCGGGTAAAGTACAGATTGAGGTTCACAGGATGCAAGGTCTTTTGCGGTTTTCTGTGAATGAAAACGGAGAATTTATCGCAAGATGCGAGCCTGATCATTTTATTCTTCCCTGTCTTGGAGAGTTCTTTACCGCCCGTTTTGGAGATACACCCTGGGCAATTATTGATGAAAAGAGAGGTTTATGCTTAAGCCGCAAGCCGGGAGGGAGGGCAAAAATCAATGTTTTAGAAGATATATCCGCAGAAGGCTTTCCCGCCACGAAGAGCGACGAATGGGAAGAACTTTGGAAGCACTACCACAAAACAATTAACAATGAAGACCGCAAAAACACCGATTTACAGCGGCAATTAATGCCCAAACGTTACTGGAAACATCTGCCTGAAATGTAACCTTTAACGTCTTTTTATCCTTTTCTTTTTAGTATATACTTAAATAAAGAGGAGGTTTTCGCGCCTGAAATTGTCTATCCTGCCCAAAATATGTCTTTTTTTTACTTTTTTTCTCATTTACATACAGGCGCAGGCCGCCGAGTTAGGGCTTGACGACGCCGTTAATCGCGCGCTTGAGAATAATCTTTCATTGAAAAAAAGCGAGATTGATCTTGCGGCAAGCGGTTATTCGGAAAAAAATCTTTGGTCGGAAATTTTTCCGTCGATTAGCGCAAACGCGAGCGCGGGGTACAGAAACAACCTATTAAGCGATATTCCCCTTAACAATTCCGGTTTTAATTACAGCGTCGGTCTCGGAATCAGCCTCGGTCTTAACGCGGGAATCCCTTTTACATTGCAAAATATTAAATTGGCGCATCAGGGAAATATATTAAAATACGAGGACGCGCGTAACCAGCTTTCAATCCAGATTACCAAATTATTTTTTTCGCTTGTCGCGGAGAAAAACAACCTTCTGCTCCTAGAAGAGATTTTTAATCTCGCGCAAAGGCAATATACGAGAAGCGAAGTTTCATTCAGAAACGGTTTAGTCGGGGAGCTTTCACTTATACAGAGCAGCCTTTCCCTTGAAAACGCGCGGTACAATTTAAGCGCGGCAAAAACCGCGCACAGGAACAATATGTCCGATTTTCTCGCCATGCTTGGATTGTCTGACGAGGACATAATATTGTTAGGTGAAGTTAAAATCGTAAAAATTGAGGCCGACGCGCAGACGCTTATAAATGAGTATCTTCCAAAACGGCCTGACATTATAAGGGCGAACCAGGAAATTGACAGGCTTTCATTGGCGCGAAAGCAGGCTTTATTGCAGGCAAAAGCCCCTTTATTAAATTTATCGGTTGAATGGAGCAGTTCCAATTTTGATCCTTTTTCCGACACCTTAAGCGCCACAGCCCGTCTTAGCATCCCGATTGATCCTTTAATTCCCGGGACGGCAAAAGATCAAACCGTCTCAAAGGCTTCTGACTCAATAGAAAAAGCAAAACTTGATCTTGCGTCGGTTGAAAATTCCGCAAAAACCCAGATTCGCTCCCTATGCAGTCTGTTACGCAATTCATGGGACGGCATACTTATTGCTCGGCAAAGCCTTACCGCGTCCGCGAGAAGTTATCAGCTTACGGAACAGGGGTTTAATAACGGAACGGTTGAATCTTTAACATTACAGGACGCCCGTAACAATATGGCAAACGCAAGACAACGGTTATTGCAAACGGAACTTTCATATTTTAACATGATTCTTGATCTTTCATCCGCCCTGAATATTGACTGGAAAAACCTTATTCAAAGTTATGGAGTGTCAAGTGAAAAAATCTAAAATAGTCACTATAGCGGTTATTTCTTTTATTGCGCTGTTTGCCGTCCTTATCGCGCTTAAATTATTTGTCCCCGAAAAGGCTAAAATCCCTGCGCAGGGAGCGGGCGGTCCCGTCGCCACCGGCAACGCGGGCGCTTCAGGAAATTCCGGCAATGCAGGCAGAACCGGTAATGCTGACAATTCAGGCAGAGGCGAAAACTCCGGCGGTACAGGCGGCGGCAATTCTTCAGGCAATTCAGGCAGAGGCGGTAATCCCGGCGGTTCAGGCGGTGGTAATCCTGGCGGCGGGTCTTCACGTAACGCTACGACGGTACGGGTTACTCCCGTTTCCGCCGGCACTATCGAAAAAAGCGTAATTATAAACGGCGAAATTCTTGCGCGTAATCAGGTGACTATCTACCCCACCGTCGGCGGAAAACTTGTTGAGACAAGGCTTGGCATAGGGGATAGGGTTACAAGCGGACAGATTGTCGCGATGGTAGACCCTTCAAGACCGGGAGAAGTTTATTCGCGAAGTCCCGTTGTTTCTACCGTTTCGGGAACCGTTTTACAGGCGCCTTTCAGCATAGGGGACACCCTTACGACACAATCGGCGGTTTACACGGTCGGAGACCTGTCGTCACTGTTAGTTGAAACTTTCGTACCGGAAAGGTTTGTCTCTTCGGTCAGGCAGGGAATGCGCGCCCAACTGCGGCTTGAAGCTTTAAGCGGCGAAACATTTAACGCTGAAGTTATCGAAATTAATCCGGTGATTGATCCCGCAAGCCGCACTTTAAAAATACGCCTGCGGTTCTTAAAGCCCGATTCGCGCATAAAGGCGGGTATGTTCGCAACCATCAGTCTTGTAACAAACAGCAAGGTCAATGTTCCCGTTATTCAGAGAACTTCCGTCATAAACACATACGGTTCATGGATTGTTTTTACCGTAGACGAAAACAATGTCGCCCGCAGACGCGAAGTAACATTGGGTATTGATAACGAGGATTTTTTTGAAATATTAGGCGGTTTGAAAATGGGGGAAAATGTGGTAAGCGCGGGACAGAATTTTCTTTCCGACGGCGATCCTGTAAGGATTGTGGACTAACGGGGTTTATATGACTATAAGCGAATATTCGGTAAAACGTCCCGTAACGGTTGTGATACTGTTCGCCCTTACCATCGGCATAGCCCTTACGTTACTTGCAAATCTCGCGCTTGACCTCTACCCTTCCATAGCAAGCCCCGTTCTTTCCGTATTTACACGTTTCCCAGGCGCTGGACCTGAGGACGTTGAACGCAACGTTACGGAACGGATTGAACGCTCTTTATCTTCGTCAAGGGGGCTTGTCAATATGACGAGCAATTCACAGTTTGAGGCAAGTTTTATCAATCTTGAATTCGCGTACGGAACAAATATGGATAAAGCGGCTAACGACGCGCAGATACTTCTTAACAGACTCGTCAATTCGCTGCCTGACGGCGTTCAAACCCCAACCGTGCGCCGCTTCGATATGAGCGCGATGCCGATAATGCGCCTCGTCGTCAGGGGAAATTATCCGCCGGATCAACTGCGTATTTTCGCTGAAGATGAAATCCAGTCCAGCATTGAAAGAATTGAAGGTGTCGCCGCGGCGGAAGTTACGGGCGGCACTACTCAGATTGTCAAGGTTGAAGTTTCTCTTAACAGGCTTGCTGCTTTTAACCTTACTTTAAGCGACATTTCATCTTCATTAAAAGGGCAAAACGTACTTTCATCAGGCGGCAATTTAAGGCGCGGTACGCGCGAGTATCAGATTATGACGCAGGAAGAACTTGTCAGTATAGATCAGATAAAACGATTGGCGGTAAAATCCGTGCCTATTTCTGGAACGGGACAGGCCGCCCGTTATCAGGTTATCCGCGTAGAAGACGTAGCTGACGTATTCATGGGTTACAATGACAACGCGTCAAGGGTCAGCGTAAACGGACAGAGCGGGGTGTATATTCAGGTGACAAGCGAAAGCGGTACAAATCAGGTAAAGGTATCTGACAGGGTTCAGGCCGCGCTTGCGGAGATTAACGCCACTCTTCCGCAGGGAATTACTCTGGGAGTTCTTTCAGATAACACGACGATGATTCGCGCGACAATGAGCCAGGTGTATAATAACGCCATTCAAGGCGGCGTTCTTGCAATGTTCATACTTCTTTTGTTTTTGCGTAACATAAAAGCGACCGTGATAATAGGGCTTTCAATTCCCATTTCCATGCTTCTTACCCTTATGTCAATGTCAATTTTCGGCTTCACATTGAACCTTATGACCATGACCGGCCTTATTATGGGCATGGGCATGACGCTTGACGCTTCTATCGTTATTCTTGAAAATATCCACAGTTACCGCGAGCGCGGGGCCAAATCATCCGTCGCGGCAATCTTGGGAAGCCGTGAAATGTTACGCGCCATTACGGCCTCGACCGCCACTACCCTATGCGTATTTGTCCCGCTTATCATCTATAAAAACGACCTTAAAGAAATGGGGCTTATGTTTAACGATCTTATATTTACCGTAGTAATAACATTAACCGTATCCATAATTGTCGCGGTTACCCTTGTCCCAAGCCTTTCCGGTTCCATTCTAAAACTTGACACAAGAATACAAAAGCCCATAAAAAATAAATTATTGGGTATAATAGACGAAAAAATTGAATCCGCCCTTGTCTTCATGGAAAAAAATTACCGTATTGCCCTTGATTACTGCCTTTCACACAGGCTTATTATTATCGCCCTTGTAGTCCTTATTCTTGCTTTTTCGCTTCTTCAATTCAGCGGGATTGGAATGAATATGTACGTCCGTATGCGCACCGACGACAATGTTACGCTAAACGTGGCAATGCCGAGGGGAACCGCCATTGACGTTACGGAAAAAGTGTTATTTGACATTGAGGATCTTGTCAAGCGTGAGGTGAAAGGCTACAATAACCTTGTCCTTACGGCGATGCGAAGCGGAAATAATCAGGGGGTGGTACAGATTACCCTGCCCCCTCCCGCCAGGCAGATAGACACTCCCGACACAATTATAAAAAAACTTACCCCCTACCTTAATTCAATTCCCGGAACGCGGATAAGTTTCAGGGCGGGGCGCGGTATGGGAAGCGCCTCTCCGATTGAAATTGCCGTCAGCTCAAAAAATTACGCCGCGTTAATGGAAACGGCCCAGGATATTCAACATATCATTATGAATTACCTGCCTGAGATAGAGAATCCCGTAGTAAATGTCGATGAAGGCGCCCCGCAGTTACAAATTGAGATTGACCGCGACCGCGCGTCAAGTTTTGGATTGTCTTTGTCTTCAATCGCGTCTGAAATCCTCACTGCAATGGATGGATATACGGCGACCTCAATGAGTAACGGTCGGCGGCTGATAGACGTACAGGTGCGCTTAAAAAGCGAAGACAGGCAGAGCCTTCCCAATCTGGACGCGATTTCCGTAATCAGCCGCAGCGGGGTACGGGTGTCGCTTTCAAATGTGGCAAGGATTAATGAGGGAAGGGCGCCTTCTTCGATACGGCGCGAAAAACAACAGCGTGTTATTCGCATAACGGGCGGTTTGGGACCGGGAATTGCGGCTACCGACATGCAGAAACGCCTTATAGAAACCGTAAGACAGCGTCTTATTCAAAGGGAGGGAGTAACGGTACGTTTCCTTGGAGAAGCGAACGATATTCAATCCTATACGTCGCGCTATGTATTAATAGTAGCCGTCGCCATTTTTTTGGTTTTTGGAGTTATGGCAAGCCAGTTTGAATCCTTTGTTGACCCGTTAATTATTTTCTTTTCGATACCGCTGTTATTTATCGGAGTCATCTGGATATACAAGTTAGGCGGGCAGGCTATGACAATGTTCTCAGTTGTCGGCATTATCGCCCTTGTAGGGGTCGTCGTAAATAACGGAATTGTTTTAGTTGATTACACAAACACATTACGCGCTCGGGGTATGAAAGTAAGGGAAGCTTGCCTTGAAGCCGGAAGAAGGCGTTTGCGCCCCATTTTAATGACAAGCCTTACAACAATTCTTGGAATGGCCCCAATCGCGTTCTTCCCCGGAGCGGGCGCGGATACCATTCAGCCGATTGGTAAAACTTTCGTCGGCGGCCTTATTGTAAGCACTTTTATGACGATCTTTGTTACTCCCGTAATGTACTCAGTCCTTAATTCAAGGCACGATAAAAAGATTAAGGCTGAAGATTGATCCTATGGAAAAAATAAAAGCCGCCATTGTCGGTCTTGGACGGATAGCCTCCCTGCTTGAAGAAGACGCGTTACGTGAAAAGCCATGCACCCACGCGGGGGCGATTGCCGCTAACGGCGACCTCATCCTTGCCGCAGGCTGTGACACGGATGAGGAAAGGCGGCAACTTTTTGCCGAAAAATGGCAGGTTCCAGTCTTTGCTGACGCGGCGCAGATGCTCAGTATCCACAAGCCGCAGATTTTTGTAATAGCCACGCACCCCGACAGCCACTACCATTACTGCCGCCTTGCCGCTGAAATGCGCGTTCCCGTAGTCATCTGCGAAAAGCCGCTTGCGGATAATATTGGAGAAGCGCGGAAAATAGCGCGTCTTTCTGAAAACGGCGATCCCGTCATCATCACAAACCATGAGCGGCGTTATTCGCAAGACTATATTCGCGTAAAAGAAATTCTTAAAGAGGGAAAATTGGGAGCGCTTTTATGCGTCCGCGCCGACCTTTACATGGGGAAAACTACCCGTTTGATAGACGCGCTTTGGCACGACGGAACCCATCTTGCGGACGCGATTATGTTCCTTACGGACGCCATTTTAAAACACCGCCGAAGCTGGGGCGCCAAACTTACTTCCAAAAGCGGAACCGCATGGCTTGAAGGTTCGCTAATCAGGAAAAAAGAGCCGCCCATCCCCCTGTTAATGGAAATAGGCGCAGGACGCGATCATTTGGTTTTTGAGATTGAATTTTCCTGCGAAAATGGCAGATTACGCATCGGAAACGGCGTTTTTGAGGTTTTTGAAAGCGTCCCAAGCCCCTACGCTGAAAAATTCCGTTCACTTAAAAACACAGGCGAAGTTTTTTCAGGTTCAACCGGTTACTTTGCCAATATGTTAAAGGACGCTGTCGCCTGCGTTAAAGAGCCAAAACATTCGCCTGTTTCCGCGGCGGTTGACGGGTTAAGGGTTATTGAGTATTTAAACAGCGTAAAAAAATGGAGATAAATTTTTGTTATGCGCAATGCTTATTTACAATATTATAAGCAGGAGGCTTTCAATTACTCCGTTACTACCCCGTATATTTAATTCGCCTGAATTGGTGATTAATTTTGTTGAATCAGAATAATTGATTGAAATATTAATATAACTTTGATACTATTGTATTAATTAAGAATGGCCGTATTAAATGATTCATTTAATTATAATCTCAATGGAGATATTATTATTTCAAAGAATGATAATCCGGATATAATTATAGACGAAATAACAGGAAATACCGGGTATGATAAAATAGAAAAGGGAAGGAAATAGGGCTTCTACACATAATAAACTAAATGCTAACTTGTTATATATTTTATATTATCACCTAATATTTAAAATTGTAACATAATTTTAATCCGTCTATTTCACCATTTTTTGCCGCAGTAAATTCGATATTAAACGGAAAATTATCCTGAGAAACTTTTGCGGCTCCCGGTTTATGATAGAATAACGGAAAAATATACCCCAATATTATCCCTACGCCTATAACCCAAACCCCGTTACTGCTTTTATTATCCGTATAGCTGCTATAATCTGTTCTTCCTGTACCAAGATCTAATGTTTTTTCACCTGACCCAAATTTAATATTTGAGCCTCCTATGATTAGGATAACACCAAATACGTCTATTGCCGTAATTAAATATCCGTCTACACGTCCCTGTAATATTGATCCTAACCCGAAAAACATATTAAAAACTCCCATTTTAAGACGGTCTGCTATAGTGTAATCATCATAAGCTGAAGTATCACTAGAAGTATCACTATTTGATAAAGATTGTGAAAAAACTAAATTAACGGCAATTATCGTCAAGAATACAAAAAAAACAATTCTTTTTTTGAACATAAAGTCCTCCCTTGTCATTTTAATTATAGGGAACTCTATAAATTCTCACAAATTTACTAAATTATCTTTTGTTTTTACTCTTTTGTCAACAAAAAACTTATATTTTTCTACATGTGAAAATTATCACTCTTTCGGAAGGGGGGGATTTGGGGTTACGGTCGCCGACATCCTGTCGGCTCCCTCCACCCCCGCCTGCGCGTTCCCCGGCGCGTCCTGCGCCGGAATTTTTCTTGCAAGGCTTTCGCCTTGGAATTATTTACAGGAACGCTCCGGTTCAAATCCCCCAGTTTACGAGTACTCAAAAGATTTTTCAATTTTAATTTATTTTTCAGTTATTGAAAAAATTCAAATCGGAAGGGGGGGATTTGAACCCCCGACATCCTGGTCCCAAACCAGGCGGAATAGCCGCTATCCTACCCTCCGTGGTTTTGTGTTTTAGCGGCAATAGGACTCGGACCTATGACCCAACGGATATGAGCCGTTTGCTCTACCAACTGAGCTATGCCGCCTTGACAACATTGCCGCCAAAAGCGGCTTTTCTTTGTTTATCATTTTTATAAAAAAGTGTCAAGTATGGGAAAATTCTACGCCTAAAAGGGGATTTTTAAGCTAAATCAACTTAAATTCTTTCGCCGCCAGGCTTAATTCGCGGTTCCAGCGGGAGCCGTTCAGGTATTGACGGCGGGTTTCATTGTCATCTATCCGTCCGGCGCGGCGTTGAAGGCGTTTAAAGGCCATGCTGACGGCCGTGCTCATGTCCACAAGACTCGCTTCCGCTTGTACAAGGATTCGGTACTTGGCGTAAAAATAAAAAGCGTCCCAGGGGTCCATTTCGCAGAGTTTTTCATCGCGAAGAATATCTTGAATTTCATGAAGAGCTTCTTCGCATCCGCCTTTTGACAGACGGCTTAGGGCAAGAGAATGAAAAATTGAAATCATTCTGTTTTGGATTTCACCGTGGGTAAAATACAAATGCTCACATTGGGCGAATCCGCTGCGCCAGTCCGCCTGTTCGGTATAAAGAAAATTTTCTTCCACAAAAGGATTGTTATGTGAAGATGACAGTTCTACCGCCCTTTTAAAATCGCCGGCCAGATATGCCGCTTCAATTTCAAATAAATCGGCGTCGTGATTCGCGGGTTCGGGTTTTGGGATATTCGGACCGTCAAAATATATTCTTGAGCGGTAAATCCACGCGGCCATCAGGTTTTCCTTTTCACATGTCATACTGCCATAGGGCTCCTTTAACAAGCCGTCAAAAATATCATGGGCCTTCCTGTAATGGCCAAGATCAAATTCTATCCGCCCTTCCAAAAATCGAGAGCGATCCGCCCAATCAGGACGGCCTGAGGCCAATGATTGCTTAATCGATCTGTTCGCGAGATCGGCGGCGTGAAAGACGTCGCCGTGTAAAAATTGGGCGGCGGCGGAATAATACGCGGATAACGACATCTCATGGTAATTGCCGGCCTTTTCCGCGTTTGACAGGGCGAAGCCAAGGTATTCAATCGTTTCATTTACCTGCTGTTTGGACAGGCATACAAGCGAGAAAAGACGGTATGCCTGGGGCAGGCAGAAAGAATTCTTGCTCTGCCCGAGCAAAATAGCCTCTTTTGCCTTTTCCGCGGCGCCTTTCTCGTCGTGACGCCCAAAATGATAACCGCTATGATTAACAAGGATTTGCGTTTTAAGAATCGGAAACGTATCGTATAACGTGTTTAAATTATCCAGCGGATATTCATTAAACGTTGTTTCTATATCCTTATCATCACCCGTAATTAACGCTTTTGACGTTCTGTAAATATGCCGTATGGCGTCGCCTTTTACGCCGACAATCTTTTCAAATTGCCCGTTATTCATCGCCGTCTCTATCGACACAATTGTTTTATTTACAATATCAGAAGAAAATGATTTTAGCAGCAGTAATTCGTCAATCTGGCTTACCCCGTCAAGATCCACGATAATTGTCAACAGGCGGAAACAGGGATTTAAATTTCTTCTTGCGGCCCAGTTTAAAAGTCGGCTGCGGACGATTGTTTTAATCCTTGCGGCTTTATCGTTTAAAACTTTACAGGCGTGTTCTTCAAAAAGCCTGTTCATAAGACGCGGTTCGCGAAGATTGTCTATTACGTCCATTTTATGAAGAATGGAAAAAGCTTTGGTAATCATTACCGGATTTTTATCTTCTTCTTCAAGAAGCCGCTGAAAAAGTTCGGGGGAAAAATAACGGCTAAAAAGCGAAATGGCATAGATAATCTCCCATAGATCTATCGAAAGTTTCGGATAATATATCGCGTTTACCTTAATTCCGTCAACCTTCACGACTTTATTAAAAATTTCTTCCCATTGTTTCAGTTTATCATGTGAAATGTCGTCCTCGCCCGTCCCCAAAATCAATAATTTCTGCGCGTTTCGCTGGTCTATTTCAGCTAACGCGTCAATCAACAATGACATTGCGTTGTTTTCCGCAAGATGGACGTTTTCCAGTATTAAAACTGGCGTTTTCTTTTTTTTGCATGCCGCTTCAATATAAAGGTCAAAAATTAACAGCAGATAACGCCTGACGCAGCGGATTATGTATTCCGACACTTCATCGCGGATACGTTCCCTGAAAAGGAATTCCCAAAGATTGTCAATTTCATCAGTCAATTGCCCTGAAATAATCGAACGGATATTTAAAGACCATATATCGACAAGGGAGCCAATCCCGATACTGTCAAAACATATGGTTAAGGGGGGAAAATTATTATTTAAATTACTGTAATAATCATACAACCCGCCGCGGATTTGCAAATAGAACGGGCAAAGCGCCAATGTATTTTTGCCTTTTCCCTGTTCAAAAGCTTTAATTATACTTGTTTCTAAATCAATTTCATTTATGGGTGCCTTTTTAAAAACTTTTAATTTATTAATTCTGAAATAACTGCCGCAGCCGTATTTTCTTTTTTTTATCCTTTTCAGCCACTCTGACGGTTTGTCAAAAGAAGCGTATGGTATCAATTTTTTCGCGGCTTTATCATCGACAAAAATGCCGCTTATTCCGGACAAAAAACGGCAAAGTAATTCGGGAGAATCCGGGTGTTTTCCGCAAATAAGAAGCGAATAACCGAAGAATTCTTCGGAAGATTCGACGTTTGATTTCAGATTTTCAATCAAAATATACATATCCAGCCAAAAACCAATCGTATCTTCTTTAAAAACGGCTGAAATTACAAATCGATCGCCTGTAATTTTCCCGCCCGCGTCGGTTATCGCGCGCATAAGGGATTCGTCAACCTGGCGGACAATATCCGGCCTGGTTCGCCGTAATTGGGACTTGAATTTCAGGAAAAAGAACAAATTTATCATATTATTTATTATCGGCATAAAACATATCTTTATATTTATAGAAAAATTTGAGATAATGACCTATGAGTATGAACGAAACACCGTCGTCAAACCGCCTGCATATCGCGTTTTTTGGACGCAGGAACGCCGGGAAATCCAGCCTGGTAAACGCCGTTACAGGGCAAAATCTTGCCATTGTAAGCGATATGAAGGGAACGACGACTGACCCGGTTTTTAAGGCAATGGAACTGCTTCCCTTGGGGCCGGTCGTAATTATAGATACCCCCGGTTTTGACGATGATGGCAAACTTGGAGAAATGAGGGTAAACAGGACTAAACAGGTTCTGAATAAAACGGACGCGGCTGTTCTGGTTCTTGACGGGGAACTTCCGCCCGACTCCGCCCTATCCGCAGTCGAAGCCGAATTGACCGGGCTTTTTAATGAGAAGAAAATCCCCTATATAATCGCGCTTAATAAATGCGATCTTTGCAATACCGATTCCATTTCTATGGCGTCCGAGAGCGAAATCCTGCCCGTAAGCGCAAAGACGGGCTTTAACATTAATCAGTTAAAAGAAAAAATTGCCGCCCTTGCGCTTGAAAAAGAACCGGAACAAAGACTGGTCGCGGATTTAATCAAGCCAAATGATTTTATAGTCCTTGTAATTCCCATAGACAAAGCCGCTCCCAAGGGACGGTTGATCCTTCCCCAGCAGCAGATGATACGCGACATTTTAGAAGCGGGCGCAAACGCAATCTCCGTCAGGGAAACCGAATTGCGGCAAACGCTCGCCGACATCGGCAAAACGCCGTCCCTTGTAATCACGGACAGCCAGGCTTTCGCGCAGGTTTCCGCCATTGTGCCGAAAGAGATTCCACTCACTTCTTTTTCAATTTTATTCGCCCGCTACAAGGGCTTTTTAAAAACCGCCGTCAAAGGAGCCGCCGCCCTTGATAGCCTGCAGGACGGCGACAAAGTGCTTATCTGCGAAGGCTGTACCCACCACCGCCAATGCGACGACATCGGTACCGTGAAATTGCCGCGCTGGATTAGAAACCATTCCAAAAAAGAGCCGGAATTCAGTTTTTGTTCAGGCGGCGATTTCCCACAGGATCTGTCCGCTTACAAGGTCGTCGTTCACTGCGGGGCGTGCATGCTCAACGAGCGCGAAATGCACTACAGGCGCAGACATTCCGAAGAGCAAAATATTCCATTTATAAATTACGGCATAGCTATCGCCCACATGAATGGAATTTTACAGCGATGTATAGCGATGTTAAATATTAATTAGGAGAGACAATGAGCGAAAATTTTATCGATCAGAAATATATTGAAGATTTGCTTGAGAAAGCCAAATTCGCGGATGACGCAAACATCAGCCTGGCGCTGGATAAGGCGCAACACGGGGACGCGCTTTCACATGGCGAAATTGCCGCGCTTTTGGTGAACAAAAATCCCGAACATCTTGCGCGTATTTTTGAGATAGCCGGAAATATCAAGAAACGGATTTACGGCAACAGAATCGTTATGTTCGCGCCTTTATATCTTAGCGATTTTTGCTCAAACCGCTGCTCGTATTGCAGTTTTAACCAAAGCCACAGTTTTGAAAGGCACAAGCTGACAATGGACGAGCTGCGCGAAGAAGTGAAGTTACTCGAAATGATGGGGCATAAACGTCTTGCCGTTGAAGCGGGCGAACACGCGAAAGAGTGCCCTATCGAATATATTCTTGATTGCCTGAAAACTATTTATGAAATGAAATTTGAAAACGGGGAGATTCGCCGCGTAAACGTGAATATCGCCGCGACCACTACGGAAAACTACCGTAAACTGAAAGCCGCGGGGATCGGCACCTATATTCTTTTTCAGGAAACATATCACGAACCGACTTACAATAAAGTCCATCTTGCCGGTCCCAAAAAAGATTATCTATATCACCTCACGGCCTTTGACCGCGCTCAGGAAGCGGGCATTGACGACGTGGGCGGCGGCGTTCTTTTCGGGCTTGGCGATGCTTACTTTGACGTTTTAGGGCTCCTGCTTCACAACGAACATCTTGAAAAAAAATTCAACGTGGGTTTTCACACAATTTCCGTACCACGCATTTGCCAGGCGGAAGGAATGAATATGGAGCAGTTTCCAAATCTGGTGGACGACGATACGTTCGCGAAGATTGTGGCAATTATCCGCATTGCGGTTCCGTTCACGGGCATGATTCTCTCAACAAGAGAAAGCCATGAAATGCGGAAAAAACTTCTCCGTTACGGAATATCGCAGATAAGCGCCGGTTCCAGCACCGAGGTAGGCGGTTATGTGAAACGCCAACGAAATGAAAAGACAACCCCCCAATTTATTGTAAACGACGACAGGAGCGCGATTTCCATTATTTCGGAATTGATGGACGACGGTTATATTCCAAGTTTCTGCACGGCCTGTTACCGCATCGGAAGAACCGGAGACCGTTTTATGTCGCTCGCGAAATCGGGGCAGGTTGGAAACGTGTGCCTTCCCAACGCGCTTATGACTTTAAGCGAGTATTCCATGGATTACGGTGATGACGTTTTCAGGGAAAAAGCCTTTGCCGTTATAGAAAAAGAAATTCCCCAAATAGCCAATGAAAAAATACGGGGCAAAGCTGTTGAGAACATAGAAAAAATCCGCTCCGGCAAAGGCCGTGATTTTTATGTATAAAATATATCAAATAAAATAAATATGAATGATACTGATATACTGCGGATAATAACGACAGAGGACAATGAAGAAATTGAGGGGCTATTTGCGCAGGCGCGGAAGGTGCGCGAGACTTACTACGGTAAGAGCGTATATATTCGCGGGTTAATTGAGTTTACCAATTATTGCAGGAATGACTGTTATTACTGCGGGCTTCGTTGTTCAAACTCGAAGCTTGAGCGTTATAGGCTTTCTTTTGATGAAATACTTGATTGCTGCCGCGCCGGGGACAAATTGGGTATCAAAACTTTTGTCCTGCAGGGCGGCGAAGATCCGTGGTTTACAACTGAGCGCGTCACGGAAATTGTTTCCGCCATACGGAAAGAATTTCCCAATCACGCAATTACCCTTTCCATCGGCGAATGGTCTGAAGGCGACTATGAAACTTTTTTCCGCGCCGGGGCAAACCGCTTCCTTTTACGCCATGAAACCGCAACTGACTGGCATTACGCGAAACTCCATCCCTCTTCCATGAGCCTTGAGAACCGCAAACAGTGCCTTTGGAACTTAAAAAAGATCGGCTACCAGGTGGGAGCGGGGTTTATGGTGGGAACTCCCAATCAAACGCCTGAGTGCCTGCTTGAAGACATTCGCTTTTTGGCGGAATTACAGCCGCAAATGGTCGGCATCGGCCCTTTTATCCCGCAAAAAGACACTCCCTTCGCCTCGCAGCCCGCGGGAAACCTTACCCTTTGCCTGAAAATGGTGGCGCTCACGCGGCTTACCCTGCCCAAGGCGCTAATTCCCGCCACGACCGCCATCGGTACAATTACACCTAACGGCAGGGAACTTGCCCTTGACGCCGGCGCGAATGTTTTTATGCCTAATTTAACGCCCACCGCGTTTAGAAAGCTCTATGCCCTGTACGATGATAAAATCTGCACCGGCGATGACGCCGTAATGTGTATGTCATGCATGAAGAACAGAATAGTCTGCTCGGGGTATGAACCGCAGATGGTACGCGGGGATGCGAAGGATTGATAATTATTGAAAAATAACTATAAAATATTATGGAGGAGATTGAAATGAAGAAACTATTTACCTGTTTTTTTGCCTTATTTATTATGAATAATGCGTATTCTTTAGGAATTGGTGATATGGATACCAGCAATTTTTATAATATGTATAATACTGATACCGTAAAAGCAATAGGAGGATATTCGGAAGGATATAAATTATTTATAGATGTTATTTCGGAAATGCAAATAGCCAATGACAGGAATTTTGATATGGAACACATCATTAATACTTATGTATCGGATGTTGGACCTGAAAATAAAACTAATTATGATTGGATAACTTATTTAACAGGTGATATAACGGCTGTTAAAATGAAAATGACCGTATTTTTGACTTTATTGGAAATGTATATTGATAAACAAAAAGAAATAGTATTCTTCAATAAGAATTTTTACAAAGGCATTATATTATCGTTAGATGAGTATAAAAATAAAGGCTATAATATTAAAGAAGAAGAAATAGAAGATTTGTATATTCATGGGGATAGAATATCTTTTTGGGGAAAAGAATATACCGTTACCACCAATAATTATACTATAAATTTTTATTATGATCGTACGAATTCAAAATACGCTTCAGATCCGCTAAAAAAAATTATTATTGACAAAAAATCAGGTACAACCTATTTTGATCATTATATCGGTTCATCAAAAGAAGAAATACTGGCATTGCAAGCTGGAGATAATTATTCAGATGAAATAGATGTATTAGCATATTTCAAAAAATATGGCATATATGTATTTTTTTATTTTGAAAATAATATTGTAAAAAGAATTGAATATGGAGATACAATAAGGTAAATACTGATTTAATAAATGATAAAAATGAGTACTGCCAATTTAAATAAAAATACCGTTTTTCCGGATGGTACGCACATGGAAAGAAGGGAAAATAAAGAAAAATATTAAGATTTTTTTTATATTGTTTAAAGATTATTACATATAATGTATTTGGCTATGGTTATTAATCCGCTTTCTTAGTATAATCGCTTAGTATAAGAATAAGGAGATTTTATGCGCAAAAAGAAAATATCAATATTCGCATTATTTTTATTGACGGCTATAATAGCCCTGTGTCCTTCCTGCCGGAAAAATACCGATGATAATTTGGCGCAGATGCGTTACGGTTTTACTACCGAACCAAAAACTCTTGACCCGCTTAATACAAAAAATGACACGGCTGACGGCAGAAGCATTCTTTTCAATGTTTTTGAAGGACTTGTAAAGCCGGACACCGACGGGAACATGCTTCCCTGTGCCGCCGAGTCATGGACGATTGACAGTGACTCGCTTATTTACACTTTCAATCTTAGGGACGGCGTGCGTTTCCATGACGGTTCTGTTGTAACCGCCGCCGATGTCAAATTCAGTCTGGATACGGCCATCGCAGTCGGTTTTAACGGTATGAGCAATATTAAAAATGTGGCGGTTATCGCCGATAAAAGCGTAAGAGTAACCCTTAAAGCGCCAGACCCGGAGTTCCTCCCTTTTTTAGTAATTGGAATTGTCAAGAAGGATAATAATGATCGCGAAAAAAATGTTATAGGAACCGGTCCTTTTTTCATCGAAAGTTTTACACCTCAGAGGGATCTTGTGTTGAGAAAATTTGACGGTTATTGGCAGAGACACCTTGTCCAGCCGCAGGATGTTCCGCGTCTTGACAAGGTTACAATCGTGTTTTTTGCGAATGTTGAAGCGTTGATGATTGCTTTAAGAAGCGGCAATATTGACGGCGCGAATCTTGTCGGCTCTTTCGCCGCCCAGCTTGACCACAGGTATTTTGACGTTATTGACAGTTATTCGGCGGCGGTACAGCTTCTTGCGCTTAACAACGCCTATCCCCCTTTTGATGATATCCGCGTGCGTAAGGCAATAAATTACGGCGTTGACATACAGGGGATAATTGACGGCGCTTTTTTTGGAAAAGGCGCTCCTTCGGGCAGCCCCATAATTCCGGGATTATCGACGTACTATGACGCTTCCCTTATTTACCCGTATGATCCGCAAACGGCGCGTTCTCTTCTTGCCGAAGCCGGTTTTGACAATACCCGCAAGCTTTCGTTTGAAATAACCGTACCTTCCGAGTACACCATGCATGTCGATACGGCGCAGGTAATTGTAAACCAACTTGAAGAAATAGGAATTGACGCGGCCGTTAAACTTGTAGACTGGAATACATGGCTTTCCGACGTTTACAGGGGAAGAAATTATCAGGCGACCATTATTTCCATTGACAGCCCGATTGTTTCAGCGCGCAATTTTCTCGCGCGCTACAGATCGGATAACAGCGGCAATTTTATTAATTTTTCAAATGCGGATTATGACAAGGCTTACGACTCGATTCTTACGGAAAGAAATGAAGCAAGAAGAAAACAGCTTTACAAAAGCGCACAGGGCATAATTACGGGAAATGCGGCAAGCGTCTTTATACAGGATATTCTCTATTATAAAGTTTTCAGCTCGGGCGCTTTTGCGGGAGCGAAAAATTACCCGTTATTGGTGGTTGACTTTTCTTCTATTTACAGGATACGGAATAATTGAATTTTATATTCAGAAGAATCGTTATCGCCTTAATTACGGTCTTTCTCGTTTCAATATTATGTTTTCTTGTCTTTAGCGTTATTCGCGGGGATCCGGCAAGTTACCTTGCCGGGATTAACTCGACACAGGAGCAATTATCGGCGTTACGCGAGGAGATGGGGCTTAACAGAAATGTTATTATACGCTATCTTGACTGGCTGTCAGGATTTCTTTCCGGTAATACGGGTGTTTCATTAAGTTTCCGCGAAGAGGCGATTTCCGTTCTGATTCTTCAGCGTCTTCCCGTAACAATAACTCTGGCTTTGCTTTCGCTTTTTTTTATATTGCTCATTTCCATACCTGTCTCGCTTTTAACCGTAAACCGCGAGGGGAGCATACTTGACGGCATTATAAATTTTCTAACCGCCGCAGGGCTAAGCACCCCCGGTTTTTTTTTAGGACTGCTTTTTATTTTTTTCTTTGGTTTCGGCTTAAAACTTTTTATTCCCGGCGAATATATTAACTACAATGAAAATTTTTTTTATTTTTTACGTTGTCTTTGCTTCCCCGCCCTCGCAATCGCAATCCCAAACTCCGCGATTCTTGTCAAATTCTTAAGAGGCTCTCTTTTTGCGGAATTACGCGGCGATTATGTGATAATGGCAAGAAGCAAGGGCGCGGACGGACTTTATATCCTTCGCCGCCACGTTTTAAAAAACGCTTTGCTTCCCGCAATTACAATATTCGCCATGATAATCGCCGAAGTTTTTTCAGGCAGTATCATCATTGAACAGGTCTTTACAATTCCCGGAATAGGCAGGCTTTTAATTACGGCGATAAGTTCCAGAGATTACCCGTTAATTCAATCCCTTATGGTTTACATGGCGTTTATTATCATTACAGCCAACACCCTTGCGGACATTGCAATCATGGTTATAGACCCAAGGATCAGGGAGGCAAGGGACATCAGATGAATATTAATAATCTGAAAATCGGAGCCGTTCTTGGCGTTATAATTGTTACAATGTCCCTATTAAGCCTTATCTGGGTACCGTATAATTACAATAAGATGGATTATTCAAAACGCCTTATGCCCCCGTCCGCCGGGCATCTTCTTGGAACCGACAATTTTGGAAGGGATATTTTTTCGCGCATCATGGCTGGGGGGAGAAATTCCCTGCTTCTTGCCGTTTGCACCGTAACGGGCGCTGCGGCTCTTGGAAGCCTGCTGGGTCTTTTAGCCGGATACATCGGCGGAATTACAGGTGAAATCATAATGCGTTTTATAGACACGCTTAACTCGTTTCCCGGAATAGTCCTTGCCCTCCTGATGGTCTCGGTAATGGACAACGGCCAATTCAGCCTGTTTCTCGCGCTCCTGATTCTTTTTACGCCAAGTTACACCCGCGTTATGCGAACAGGAGCCTTGCAGTACAAAGACGCTTCTTTTATACAGGCGGAAAAAATACTCGGCGCGGGCTTTTTTCGCATAACGTTCATTCATATTCTGCCTAATCTCGCCCCATCGCTCCTGTCCGCTTCGGTGCTGGGGCTGTCAAACGCGATTCTTGCGGAAGCCGCAATGAGCTACCTTGGAATGGGAATACAGCCGCCGGAACCTTCATGGGGGCGTATGTTGTTTGAGGCGCAGGCTTGGTTTTTCAACGCCCCGTGGTGCGCCATAGCTCCCGGCATTTTTATAATGCTGACGGTTATCGCTTTCCACCTGTTAGGCGAAGGTATCCGCAAAAGGTTTGGAGGCTGAAGTGCCGCGTTTATTGGAAGTGAATAACCTGACCGCCGGAATAAAAAAAGACGGCAAAATTTTCCAAATACTGAAAGAGGTCAGTTTTTCAATTGACGAGGGGGAAATTGTCGGCCTTGCCGGAGAATCGGGCTGCGGCAAGAGCATGACGGCCCTGTCAATTCCAAACCTTCTGCCCCAGCCCGTAAAAATCCTCGGCGGCGAAATAATTCTCAACCACATACCGATTACTTCCATGAGCGAGAAAGAGTTGTGTTATATAAGAGGAAAAGAAATCTCCGTTATTTTTCAGGATATAAGGCAGTCGCTAAATCCGCTGATTAGGGTCGGCGGACAAATTACGGAAATGCTTGAACTTGCGGGCAGTATCGATAAAGAAGCGAACAAAACTCAAGCGCTTGAAATGCTCGTCTGTCTCGGCTTTGAAGAGCCTGAAAAAATATTCGACGCTTTCCCCCACCAGCTTTCAGGCGGAATGTGCCAGCGCGTAATGACGGCAATCGCCGCAATCCGCCGCCCCCGCCTGTTGTTAGCTGACGAGCCGTCAAGCGCGCTTGACATAGACAGCCAGCGGCGCATTCTCTCCCTATTAACGGAAATGAACCGTAAATATAAAACTTCAGTTTTAATAATATCGCACGATCTTTCGATAATACGGGAATTTTGCAGCCGTTTCCTAGTCATGTACGCGGGAAGAATAATTGAGGAAGGTCAGGCGGGCGAGTTCTTCTCCCCCCTTCATCCTTATACAAACGCCTTATTAAAAGCAATCCCCGAAAAAGAAAAGCGCGGTAAAAAACTGAACAGTATTCACGGCAAAGTTCCTTCCGTTTTTGACAGCTTCCCCGGATGTCCTTTCGCGCCCCGTTGCAAAAAAGCCCAAAGTATCTGCACGCAAAGTTTCCCTCCCCAAAAAGAAATTAACGGCGCGAAAGTTCACTGCTATTTTCCCTCCATAGGAGACAATAATGCCTGAAACCGCTCTGCTTTCAATTCGTAATGTCTCATGTTCATATATCAGCAAAAGGTTCGGTCTTTTTGGAAAGAAAGAAATAAAGCCCGTCCTTAAAAATATAAATCTTGAACTGCGGCAGGGAGAAATTTTCGGGCTTACGGGCAAATCAGGGTGCGGAAAGACAACTTTGTCGCGTTGTATTTTAAAACTTATTGATTATGAGGGAGAAATTCTGCTTGAGGGACAGAGAGAAGAAAAACCGCCCCCGATTCAGATGGTTTTTCAGGAAACAGGCGCGTCGTTAAACCCCATCAAAAATATCGGCTGGCTTATGGAAGAGCCGCTAATTATTCACAGAATAGGAAACAAAGAAGAACGCAGGCGTAAGATCGACAGAATGTTATTGCGCGTCGGCCTTGACCCGTCCTATAAAACGCGCCGCATTCACGAATTGAGCGGCGGGCAAAAACAGCGCGTCTGCATCGCCCGCTCTTTGATTCTCTCCCCGCGCCTTTTAATCGCCGATGAAGCGATCAGTTCCCTTGACGTATCAGCCGGCGCGCAGATACTGAACCTGTTCAGGGAACTGCACAAAAGCATGGAGCTTACGATCCTTTTCATTTCGCATAACAGGGATGCGGTGGAGTATATTTGCGACAGGATGGCGGTTATGGAAGGTGGACGGCTGTAAATTGTTTTATCAGGAATTTTACCACGAACCACACGAACAAAAACGAACAACTACAAGTTTCGTAGTAAAAGTTCGTGGTGTTCGTGTTGGTTAGCGGTAAAAATTCTTGTGTTATTCCAACGGCGGGAAGTACCCCGTATTATCGCGCCCGGATCTCTCCATTAAATAGACTTCAACTTCAATGGGGAGCCAGGCTCTCCCGAAGTCTGTGGGAAGGCGCGAAGTATATGTAAAAGTGTAAAGGCCTGACGGGGCGTCCGCCGTGCTTTTTATTAATTCGCCTATGCCTCGGGGACGGTAAAGGGACATTGCCCTGCCGCCTGTTTCTTTGCACAGGTACTCTATCGCGGAGGAAACCTGTCCGCCGCCGATTATGACGGCGTTAAACACAATGCCGTTATTCGCAAGAAAAGCCGCCATTTCTGAAAGACCTTTTTGCTCAAAAGCCAAATCGCCCAAACTGCCGGAGCCGATATACACAACCGACCGTTTTGGGGCGGCGGAGGCTGCCGTCATAAGGTCCGTCGCCGCGAGATTAAGTGCTTTATCAAAACTCCAGCGGTTGGTATATCCCCCCGTGCCCCGTACGGCGTTCTCAAGAGAATTGGCGTGCTGTTCGCGGCGGGGCTGTTCGGCGGCGGAAATAACCGAAACTATTTTTGTATTACCCATTTCCTGTACGGCGCGGCTTATGTCGCGGGAGGCTGCGCCAAGATCGTCGCGCATACGCGATGTCGCGTCAGAGCGTTCCACAAGGAGGGAAATATCAGCGCCGTGGTAGCGGTAGCCGGGGGAATACAATATTTGATCCGCCGCGGAATTGCCGTTTTCCGTGAGGAGGAAATTGTTGTTATCAAGACCGAGGATCGGACGGCGCAACCTGTCTTCTACGGTAAGATCCACTATTACTTTGGGAAATTGTTTTGCGTCAATATTGCGTATCTGCACAAAAAGACCGGAAGCTAAATCGTCAAAACGGGTCATAACATTGACTTCGCTACCGTTGAAATCCGCGGCGAGTATACTGCCGTTACCGTCCATTTCAGCGCACGTTATGCGCACACGACCTCCTCCGGCAAGTCCCAATTCGCGGACAATCGCGGAATCGGGGTTAATCTGCACAATTCTGTTGCCGTCGGCTACCAGCATTGTGCCGTCGGAAAGAAACCTCAGGCTTTCAGGGGCTTTCAATCCTTCCGCGGCAAGACGCCCCAAATAATTGCCGTTGGGATCGAACATGTAAATTGCTTTTGCCGCGCTTTCCGCGATATAAATTTTACTGTTATAGGCGGCAATGCCAGTTGGGGACAGCAAGCCTGGAAAAACCGCGCTCTTTTTTCCAAACGAAAGAATATATACTCCGTCGGGATCAAATTTGGAAATTCTGCTGTTGCCGTAATCGACCACATACAGATAACCGTCTTCATCAACCGTTAGGTGCTGAGGACCTACAAATTGACCGTCGCCCAGGCCTCTTGAGCCGATATACGCCTGCCATTCGCCGTTACTGCTCAAAATACTCACCCTGCTGCCCCGGTATTCGGAGACATATATGCGTCCGTCAAGCCCGCGCGCCAAATCATAAGGACGGTCAAAACCGTTAAGATGGCCGCGCTTGCGATCCCTGATCAGACCGTTTACGTCTATTTTAATTATTTCATTACTGCCGTAAGCGGCTACCCATACGGAACCGTCGTTATTCGCCAGTATTGACGTAGGATTACGGTAAAGAACCGTTTCTTCAATTTTTCCGGGGAAGCGCCCTGAGTTCACATAACGTATTCCGTCGTTTGCGATGGGCAGTAAAAAGCGCCTGTTGGCGACCGTTTCTATCCGTGCGTTAAGCAGCATACCATAGCCTGAGTTTCTGCCGTAAAGATCAAGCGCCGCCCTCCACTGCCTTACCGCGGTTTCTTCAAAACCTGAACGGTAGTACGCTTTTCCAAGCCAGTCAAGAACCATCGGCTCATTGGGGCGGAAGGAAAGGGCGCGTTCAAAAGAATAAATCGCCTCGTTATACGAAAAACGGTTGTAGGCCTGCACTCCTACCCTGAATTCTTCAGCCGCGGCAAGAGCTGCAGGGCCTGTTCCGCCCGTTGGTGAAATGGGACGAAGAGGGGGATCGCCATCCTGCGCGAATAAAATTGACGCGGCAAGAAAAAACACAGTAAAAACAAGGGTTTTCTTCACCGCTTTTCTCCCGTTACTATTTTAAAGTGCCTTTTTATTTCTTCTTCTTCTGGGGCGATATCAAGCGCCCTGCGAAGCCATGTGCGCGCTTCTATAACTTCGCCGCTTTTGTAGTAAGCCCAGCCAAGGGAGTCAAGATACGCCGCGCTGTGTGGTTTGTAATCAACCGCCTTTCTGCATAGGCGCAGGGCGCGCATGGTATCCTGTCCCGTATCCGCAAGAATAAAACCCATGCTGTTCATCGCCGTAGCGTTAGCTGAATCAATCTCAAGGGTTTTTTCGTAAAGTTCAATCGCGCTCTTATGCCTTTTTTGCACCCATGCGGCATAAGCGAGAGTGTTGTAGAGTAACGGAGATTCAAGGCCGCTTGACTGCAGTTTGCTAAGTTCGTATTCCGCCATTTTAACGCGCTTTGTTATTACATAAATATACGCGAGCATCATTCTGCATTGATAAACCCGCAGAACATGCTGTTCCGACGTTACAACCTGTTCAAGGGAAACAAGGGCATCTTCATATTTTTTTAATTTCGTATAACACAATCCAAGGTAATAGGCAAGTTCAGTTTTTTCTTCAAGGTTGAAAGCTGAAATATCCTTTGACAAAAATTCTTTTAGGGCCTGTTCCCAGTTCTTCTCCCTGTAAAGGCGCACTCCTTCAAGAATTTTTTCATCCGCTCCGGATGTTTTTTCTTCTTCTCCATGTAATTCGTCAACGCCGCTTTCCTTAGCAGCCATGATTCCCCCCATTATCCCGCCGCAATCGCCGGTTGGGACATAACCAAACTAAACGCGGCGTTCCCTTTTAAAACCTCATCCCAATCAGAACCTTCCTCAGGTATGTTATCAACCTTCCCGGGTTTCGCGAAACAATACCTTTTTCCCCGAGGGGAAATGAAAGTAACTATCCTGTCATTATAATACCTCATAGAAGGAAAAGAAGGAACAAGCATTGCGGGTTTTTTATCAATATTTGGAAAATTTACATTCACGAAAGTACCGTCTTTCCAGTAACCCATAATTAAAACAAGCTTCTCCGTGATATAGGAGACGACCGGTTCCCACTGCCAGGGAAGATCATTTTCGACCAGGGACAACGCGACGGACGGAATACCGAAAAAACTGCCCTGCCTTGCCGCGGACGCGGTTCCCGAATAGATAATATCGGTCCCCAAATTCGCGCCGGCGTTAATTCCGGACAGGACAAGATCCGGCGCCCTTTCCATATTGAGCGCGGTTCCTTCGGTAGAAATACAGATTTCGGGGATTCCTCCCAAAAGGGCGGTTATAATGCAGTCTACAGGGGTGCCGGAACACGACCATGTGTCTTCTTCAATTTCCGATAACCTTAAAGGATCTCTTAAAAATTCAATGGAATGGGAACAGCCTGAACGGTTATGATGGGGAGCGACCGTAAAAACCCTGTGTCCCGCGTTGCGTAAAGCTTTCGCAAACAGCCTTATCCCCTCCGAAGAGATTCCATCGTCATTTGTCAGCAGTATTCGCATAAACCCTCTTGCGTACGGTGCGTGGGGAACTGTTAGTAGTCGCGATGCTGCGCCTCGGTTCGACAACCGGTTCAGAGATTACCCTTGCCCTTGTAGCCAATTTTATTTCGTAAATAGCGGGTCGAAACCCGAAAATCCGCTCATAATCTTCAAGCCGCCTCCTGAATTCTTCAACAAGCTCGCGGCGGATAATAGTGTACGTGCATCCTCCAAAACCAACGCCGGTCATCCGCGAACCCGCCGCCCCTTCTATCTCCTGCGCCCTTTTTACAAGCCAGTCAATTTCAGGACAACTTATTTCGTACAGATCCCGCAGGCTCTCATGGGAATGGTAAATAATTTTCGCGAATGAGGCCAAATCGGCGCGTTCAAGCGCGTCCGCCGCATCATTTACCCTGCGTATTTCTTCGACAATATGCATGCATCTGCGCCTGATCTGTTCGGGAAAGTTCCCAATAACTTCAAGAAGATCGCCTGAGGCGTAATCTTTAAAGTCGGCCCCGTCATGTTTTTGCGAAAGAAGCTCAAGGCCTTTTAAAATATCATCCTGACGGGACGCAATTTCCCTTTCAGCGCCCATTCTGGGAACGCGGGAATCAACAAGGATAAAGCGAAAATTGGCAAACGGCGATTTTATCAGTTTTATGTCGTTTTTAGACGAATCAAAAAATAAAAAATGATCTTTGCGCGTCAAAAAACAGACAAGATAATCCACAAGCGCCGCACAGCCGCCAAAAATTTTTTCGTGCGCCTCTTTTAATCTACGCGCAAAATCTTCATCGCTTATCTGAACGTGCAAAAGGCTTCTAAGCGCCGAAGCGACGGCTGTTTCAATCGCGATTGAGGACGCAAGCCCTATATTTTGGGGAATATCGCCGAAAAAAGAGAAGTTAAGCCCCTTCATCGGGTAACCTAATTCGATAAAAAGGTAAATTGCGGGCTTTAAATAGTTAGCCCACCTGTCTTCACGCCTGAATTTCAAGCTTGCCATAGTGGTTCTCTTGCGTTCACCGATATCTGCGGCAAAAAAACGGAAAGAATTGTCTTTTCGCTGGCTTACGGCAAGGTGAATATACCGATCTACAGCCGCGGAAAGAAAAATTCCCGCCTTTGACTCGCCCTGCTCTCCCAAAAAGTGAATTCTGCCCGGAGATTCCGCGAAAACAACAGGAGTTGATCGGTCTTTTTCAAGATCATATTCTTTTCTGTGAATTTGACCGATGTTAAGCATTAAACCCTCTCTTTTTGCTTTTGCCCATTTTATCAGTAAATATTGTAAATTTCAATGGGGAATGTTTTGAAATTATGGTGGAGCTTATAAAGTTGATTTATTTTTAGTCCATCATCACAAACGCAGCCCAGTAATAAGGCGCGGGGTATTTGGCGCGGACTTTTTTCTGCGCCTCTTTAAACGCCTCCTGCCTGCTCTTCCCTGAAATCAGCCATTCATTGTAAAAAGTACCCATCAATAACGCGGTGGCGGCGTCGTCCACTTCCCACAAACTCATTACAAGCGTTTCCACTCCCGCAAGTTTGAAGGCGCGTTGCAGGCCGAAAACGCCTTCCCCGTTTTTTACGTCCCCAAGACCCGTTTGACAAGCTGACATTACAACCAATCTGACGCCTAACAGGTTCATGTTTGCTATTTTGTCCGCGGTAAGGATACCGCTGTCCACGCCTTCCACCGGATTATTCGTCCACGCGTGATTGCCGCCCGCCAATAAAAGCCCTGAACGCAAAAGCGGATTATCTAAAGCCTTTAACGCGCCGCTACGCTGCTGTGACTGCTGTTCCCTGTCATCGTGTTTGCGTTCGACATCGGTAAGAAAAAATCCATGCGTAGCCAGATGTATTAAACTGGTTTTCTTGCCGCTCAACTGCTTAAAAGATTCTTCGTTGCCCATGCTGTCCTGGTACAGGGTGTTGGGTATCTTTTTTTTGATTAAATAGCCCTGAATATTCTTCACTTCATCCCGCGTCGCCGGTAACGGTACCCACGCCCCGCCCCGTGTCACACCTTGAGGAAGAACGGAAGCGGCGGACGCGCCCGTTTCCCTTTTATATGATTGCGCCGCCGCACGCATGGCGTTTTCATCGGCGTTATAATCAAGCCCGCCGTACAGAACCGCCGACGCAACCTGCGCCGTTTCTTTTTTGTTTCGTGAAAGATGCGTAACTTCGCGGGTACTGGACACCAAATTTAAATTGTATTTATCCGTCAGGCGTTTGCTTAAAGATTCGTCTATGGGCAGGGCGTTAAACGCTATTTTATGCAGAAGCCCCGAAGGCGAATAATAAACCGTCGTAACGCCTTTTAATTCATTTTCCAGAGGTTTCCATATTGTTTCAAATAACGCCAATCCGTTGGCATTGTAGAGAATTCGCGCCTGTTGCTCCGAGCTTCTTCCGTTGGCTTTGTCCAATATTTCTTTTAATTCGCTTTCCTCGAACAGGGGAATCCACACGGGCGCTTTACCGTCCTTTTTCAGCACAAGCGCCGCATATTGAACGGTATCAGTCCACCCTTTGTCATACAGCTTGAAAGAGACAAATTCAACGGCGGCTTCTTTTGCCTGCAGGCTTTTTTGAACGCTCTGCCAGTTAACGGTGAGGTCGGTTTGAAATTCCCTAATGGCGGCGGAAGACCTTGCAAGAGATTTATCAATGGTTTCCGCTTGAGCTTCAAGGCTTTGAATATACGCTTTGTCGCTTTCTTCTTTTTGTTGCAATGCGTTTATCTGTTGGCGCAAACGGCCAAGTTCCTCAAATTGCGCGATAAGGTTTTTGTTGCCTGAGGCGTAGACGGCGTCCCGCACGGCGTTAGTAGTACGCAGAAGCAAACCTTTTGAAAACAACGCGTTATCGTAGTTAAGGATACCGCTTGCAGGGGTTGAATTGAAAAAGGACAGGGAATAACTTATTTCAAAGAAAAATGAATAAAGGTTCCAATAAGCATCGCGCTGTTCTTCGGAAAGAAATAAAAAATTTCTATTTACCTGGGTTGTTGTCAGAAGCATCGCCTCCTGTTTATACGCAAGAGCCTTGGGATAATTTTCAGCGCTTAAATACATAATATACAAACTGTCCAGTAATGGCGCATAATTGGGATGTTCTTTCCCAAAATTTCGTTCTAATATGGCTTTTGCTTCAAGATAATTTTTCTCGGCTAAATTATAGTTTCCATTGCTGAAATAAAGAAATCCAAGGGAGATTAATGTTGTAACATAAGTG